>ENA-OUQG01000003-OUQG01000003.1-human-gut-metagenome-genome-assembly--contig:-NODE-3-length-263144-cov-11.208321_pt1 | contig 263144 bp, 256 predicted proteins | sample MGYA00237943_ERZ548823 | MGnify/ENA primary metagenome ERZ548823 (study PRJEB26490, sample SAMN05194731) | human gut metagenome | biome: terrestrial biome; feature: human-associated habitat... | reverse complement strand
GACAGAAACTGTCCGGGTTATTTTTTATACTATGCTTGCAGCTGTAAAAAAACATAAAAAGAAGGAAAGATTATAATGTTAAATTTAAGTTTGATGATAATAGGATTAGTGCTGAACATAATATGTGTTTGGTGCATTACGTTGCTTAAAAATAAAGAAAAGATGCCTACCGCAATACAGTATTTTAAATATGTTTTGGGAGTCTTTATCGGTATAGGTATTTCTTTTTTCTGTAAGCCTTTTTGCGCCGACAGCACCGTTATTTTCGGACTTTTCGGAGGAGTATTCAGCGAAAGTATGGTAATATTCTTTCTTACTGTAAAACAGTCATATAAAGAAAACACAGTTATAGATTATTACGACGGAGGCAATCCTGAAAGATTTTTTATTACGGGAGACAAGCATCGTAATTTCGACAGAGTTAAGGCGTTTTGCCGCGATATGAAAACCCGTCGCAAGGATGTATTAATAGTGTTGGGAGATGCGGGCTTTAATTACTATGATGATAAAAGGGACGATAAGCTAAAATCGGAAATATCCGCACTTAATATTACCTTATTCTGTCTGCACGGTAATAAAGAAAACAGACCGCAGAATGTTGGGACCTACGGTATACGGAGCTTTTGCGGAGGAAAGGTCTATTATGAACCTAAATATCCTAACATATATTTTGCAATTGACGGAGAAATATATACCTTTGAAGGCAAAAAGTATATGGTTGTCGGCGGAGCGCACAGCGTTGATAAGCTTCGCTGCTTAGAAGAAAAAAAGCCTTTCTGGTCTGATGAAATGCCTAACAGCGAAACAAAATCAAAGGTGGAGTTAAGGCTGGCAGAGGAGAATAACCGCATATACGGAATGCTCACACACACCTGTCCGATTGAATATCTGCCTACCGAAATGTTTATGTCTACAAGACAAAACGTAGCGGTGAAAAGGAAGCCGCGAAAGGCAAAATCCAAAAAGCTCTTTAAGCCTGATATTGACCGCTCTACAGAAATTTGGCTCGGCGAGCTTGAAAAGAAGCTCGATTATAACATATGGTTTTGCGGTCATTATCACATTGATAAGCAGTTAGACAAGATTAATATGCTTTGCAACGATATACGGCCTTTGCATTTAGGGCTTTAAGGTGACGAGAAATGATAACTGTTTTGAGCCCCGCTCTTATATTTTTTCCGGTGGTAATTATAGGATTGTTTTTAGGACATATAAAAATACGTTCAATTTCTTTGGATGTATCAGCCGTACTTATTGAGGCTGTTGCGGCAGGCTTTTTGCTTTCACATTATTTGCCGACAGTTTTTGACGCTGAATTTAAAGTTGCAATGTCTCAGTATTCAAAATTAGGGATTGCGCTGTTCGTATCGGTAATCGGTGTAAGTGCGGACGCTACCGTTGAGAATGGAAATATTAAAAAGGCTTTAATATACCTTGCAGCGGGAGCATCAACGGTGTTTGTCGGCTTTGTTACCGCTGTTGTCATAAGAGTTATTGATAGGTCTGCCGATATATCTTTTTTACTGGGAATATTATGCGGCGCATTGACAAGCACACCCGGACTTGCCTGCGTGTGTGATATGCGAAATATTGATCCGTCGGTCGCCTCCGCAGGATACGGTGCGGCTTATCTGTTTGTGGTTATAGGCGTGGTTTTATTTGTTCAGGTGTTTTTGCGGAAAGCTGAAAAACCACAAAGCGAAAAAGTGGTTTCGGGTGACCCCAAAAATTGCAGAACAGACTTTTAGGCTCTTTGTCAATAGTTGGGGTAAAGAGTTAAAATGCGAAATTGAGTGCAAGCAGTTGCTGTTAGGCAGCTGCTTGTTCTTTGTTTAGTCGTTTATGAGAAAATATATGTAAAATGCGGTTTCTGAAACTTTTGAAATTTTTGTAACCGTAAGCATTTCTTTTGAAAACTTTAATTTTGTTAATACAGCCTTCGGTAAAACCGTTAGTATAAGGTGATGAAAAAGAGTTGAGTATGCCGGAAAGCCGATTTTGCATAGAGTTAGCACATTCCTGCATTTTTTCTTTGGCGGTTTCACGGTCGTCGCATTCAGGTATTTCAAGGAATTTTTCCTTGTACCAATGCGACCTGCTAAGGTTCACAGATGTTTCTAACATAACCAAAACCTGCTCTTGCTGTTCGTTTTCTGATTTATTAAATTTTTTTCGGCAATAACTTTTTAGAGTTTTTAAAATATCTTCTATGGGTTTTGAAAAATTTCTTCTGTTCTTCTTTTTCAACATTTGTTATTTTTACTCCTTGCAATCCGAGCAATTCTTCTGTAAAAATGATTATAGAGCATATTGGAGCCTCCGTTTAGGGAATCTACTCATTTGCGTTTTAACGGTTTCTTTCCAAATATGCTCGACTATTTTACTGCGTTGCGGCACCTGTGTGCTTGATTTTTTGGTGGACTCTTGTTATAATTTTTGTTACAGCGGATGCGGTAAGCAACCGTGAAGCAAATGTCGGAGAACTGATTTTATCGGAGCTTTGGTATTTTATAAAACAGTTTTGTGTAATAAGGGTTTGTCTTTTTTAATAAGATAAATAACAAGAGGATTGGTAAAATATGGAATCATTTTTAATGTATTTTTTGTTTGTTGTGGGAATTGTGCTTATTGTAAAGGGCGGCGACTGGTTTGTTGACGGCGCCGTTTGGGTTGCGGAGGTTACAAGAATACCCAAATTTATAATCGGTGCTACTATTATCAGCGTCGCCACCACATTGCCGGAAATTATAGTTTCAACCATTGCCGCCGTTGAGGGACACGGTATCCTTGTTTCGGGCGTCGGCGATTACATTGCCGCTTCGCAGGATAAGGTCGGTATGGCAATCGGCAACGGTATTGGCTCAGTGATTTGCAATACCGCTATGATTTTGGCAATCAGCATAATGTTTATGCCGATTGCTGTTGACAGAAAGGATTTTGCCCATAAATCCTTTTTGCTTATTGCGGCTATGCTGGCGCTTTTTGCTTTCTCGCTGAGCGGCTCATTTTCTATTGCCGGCGGACTTGTTTTGCTCGCGATATTTGCCGTTTATATAGCGGAAAATATCCGTTCCGCTAAGGGCAATACAACGGAAAATGACGGAGAACGCCCGAGTACGGATAAAAAATCCGTAATAATGAATATAGAAAAGGTTGTAGTCGGTGCGGCAGGCATTGTTATCGGCTCTCAGCTTCTTGTAAAAAACGGCAGTAAAATTGCCGCTTCGCTCGGCGTATCGGAAGCGATTATCGGTGTTACGATTGTTGCGGTCGGAACCTCTTTGCCCGAATTTGTAACGGCAATCACCGCTATTGTAAAAAAACAGACCGATATGTCTGTCGGAAATGTCATCGGCGCCAATGTTATAGATACCACGCTTATACTGGCGGTATGTTCGTTTATTTACGGCGGAAAGCTCCCTGTTTCGGCGCAGAATATCTACCTTGATTTTCCTATTGCAATAATAGTTTCGCTTATTGCCGCGGTGCCTACCGTAATAAAAAAGAAATTCAGTCGCTGGCAGGGCGTGCTTATGCTTATTATATACATTGCGTACCTTATTACCGTTACTGTCGGTCTAAAAGGATATTTGTCTTTGTTCGGCGTATAAAAAACAGTTGACAAAGCTGTATAATGTGATAAAATAATATTAAATTGAATATTGTCCTTATCAAGAGCGGCGGAGGGTACCGGCCCTGTGAAGCCCGGCAACCTGATTAATTTCAAGGTGCCAAATCCGGCGGATTATCCGAAAGATGAGGCTAAGCTCAGCCGCTCTTTTGTGAGCGGCTTTATTTATGCGAAAAGAGGAAAAACGATGTCTAAAATGCTTTTTACATCCGAATCTGTCACCGAGGGACATCCCGATAAGGTGTGCGACAGAATTTCGGACGCGATACTTGACGAAATACTGAAAAAGGACCCCGACGCCCGCGTTGCCTGCGAAACCTTCTGCACAACGGGAAGTATTACGGTTATGGGGGAAATAACAACAAGCTGTTATGCGGATATTCCGCAGATTGCAAGGGATGTTGTATGCGAAATAGGCTATAACGACCCGTCTGCCGGCTTTGACGGCAATACCTGCGCCGTGATGACGGCGATTGATAAGCAGTCGCCCGATATAGCGATGGGCGTTGACAGTTCGCTTGAATATAAAGAGGGCGAAGAGGACAAGTACAATCTTAACGGCGCGGGAGATCAGGGTATGATGTTCGGCTACGCCTGTGACGACACGCCCGAGCTTATGCCGCTTCCCATATCGCTTGCGCACAAAATGGCAAGAAAGCTTACCGCCGTGCGTAAGGAGGGCGTGCTTCCGTATCTTAGACCCGACGGAAAAACTCAGGTCACTGTTGAATATGACGGCGGAAAGCCCGTTCATATCGAGGCGGTTGTCGTATCCTCACAGCACAGCGCTGATACCGATCTTGATACATTAAGAAAAGATATACTTGAAAAGGTAATAAAGCCAACCGTTCCGTCAGAGCTTTTCGATGAAAAAACAAAGGTTTATATTAACCCGACAGGCCGCTTTGTTGTGGGCGGACCGCAGGGAGATACGGGACTTACGGGCAGAAAAATAATAGTAGATACCTACGGCGGCTTTGCCCGTCACGGAGGCGGAGCGTTTTCGGGTAAGGACCCGACAAAGGTTGACCGCAGCGCCGCATATGCCGCAAGATATGTCGCAAAGAATATTGTTGCGGCGCGTCTTGCAAAAAAGTGCGAGGTGCAGCTTGCCTACGCGATAGGCGTGGCGCATCCCGTTTCGGTTATGGTCGATACCTTCGGCACGGGTAAATATGACGACGAAAAAATCGCCGAGGCGGTAAAGAGCGTGTTTGACCTGCGCCCGTCCGCCATAATAGACAAGCTTGACCTTAAAAGACCCATTTACCGCGAACTTTCCGCATACGGTCATATGGGCAGAACCGATATTCCGCTTACATGGGAAAAAACGGATAAAACGGAAGAACTGAAAAAATACTTGACAAAATAGATTTTTGTGGTATAATCAGTATTACAAAGAAGCAGTACGGTTTTCGTCTCACCCTGTCGGCGTTGGCTGAAGGGTCAATAAAAATTCAGACATTTTTGTTTGGCGTTTTTATGTGCGGACGGATTTCGTCCGCACTTTTTGTTTGATTGCAGAAATGCAGTTTTGCTGCAATACTAAATTTGGAGGTGCATCAACATCAGCAGTAAAGAGCTTTTCGTAAACGAAAGTATTAAATTCAAGGAGGTCCGTACCATCGGTTCGGATGGGTCTCAGCTTGGCATAATGCCGGTTGCCAAAGCGCTTGAAGCCGCATATGCGGCGGATCTTGATTTGGTCTGCATTTCGCCTAACGCTCAGCCGCCCGTTTGCAAGATAATGGACTACGGCAAATACCGTTTTGAACAGGCCAAGCGTGAAAAGGAAGCCAGAAAAAATCAGAAAACGGTTGAGATTAAGGAAATCCGTCTGGGTTTAAGTATTGATGTTCACGACTTTGAAACCAAAGGAAAACACGCTATGCGCTTTCTTGACGAGGGCAATAAGGTAAAGGTTTCTATCCGTTTCAGGGGCAGAGAGCTCGGTCATCCCGAAATCGGCCTTGAGACGATGAAGCGCTTTGCGGAATATTGCGAAGAGCATGGCTCGGTTGAAAAGCCGGCAAAAATGGAAGGCAGAAATATGCTGATGTTTTTAGCCCCTAAATCGGGTAAATAACGGCAGTTGAATTTAATTAGGGAGGAATTACAATGCCTAAGATCAAAACTCACAGCGGCGCCAAGAAGCGCTTTAAGCTCACTAAAACCGGTAAGGTTAAGCGTGCTCACGCTTTCAAGTCGCACATTCTCAACAAGAAAACAACCAAGCGTAAGAGAAATCTTCGCAAGGTAGTTACCGCGGATGTAACAAATGTAGCAAAGGTTAAGAAAATGATTCCTTATAAATAAGGAACGACTTTAAAGTGGAGGTATAACATATGGCACGAGTTAAAGGTGCGTTGGCAACACGCAAAAGAAGAAAAAAGACTTTAAAGCTTGCTAAGGGCTATTTCGGCGCTAAATCAAAGCTTTTTAAAACAGCTAAAGAAGCTGTTATGAAATCAGGCAATTACGCTTATATCGGCCGCAGGCAGAAAAAGCGTGATTTCCGCCGTTTATGGATTACCCGTATTTCAGCTGCCGCTAAGATTAACGGTATGAATTATTCAACCTTTATGAACGGTCTTAACAAGGCAGGAATACAGATAAACCGTAAAATGCTTGCAGACCTTGCGGTTAATGACGCCGCCGGCTTTGCGACTCTCGTAAAAGCTGCAAATAAGGCTCTTGAAAAGTAATTTTTTCGCCCGGGGTTTTTAACTTCGGGCGACTTTGTGTTTTTTAGGTGGATGTTTATGAAGGCTTTTAACGCTGTTACAAGCAGAGAAAATCCGCTTATCAAGCTTGTTTCCTCGTTGCAGAATTCGGCGGAAAAACGCCGTGAAAACGGTATGTTTGTGCTTGAAGGACTGAGAATTTGTAAGGACGCATACGAAAACGGAATCAGGTTTGATAAACTGATAATCTCTGATACGGCATATGAAAAATACAGCGCGGATGTTGAAGAATTTTCTTCTGCCGCGGACGGGTGCTTTAAAATACCCGACTCGCTTTTTAAAAAGATAAGTGACACTAAAACTCCGCAGGGAATAATTGCCGTTTGCAAAATTATTAAACGGGACTGCGGTAAAATTAAGAAAAACGGTAAATATGTCGCGCTTGAAAATGTTGCCGACCCGTCTAACCTCGGGGCGGTATCCCGCACGGCTGAGGCACTCGGTGCAGACGGTATAATTTTATCTTCCGACGGGTGCGACCCGTTTTCGCCTAAAGCATTGCGTGCGTCTATGGGTACTCTGCTTCGTATGCCCGTGTATATTTTTGAAAGCTTTGCGGACGGTATAAAAAATACGGGACTTAAATCCTATGCCTGCGTGGTTGACAGAGACGCCGTAAGTATATCAAACTGTGATTTTAAAGAAGGCTCAGTTGTTGTGATAGGCAATGAGGCAAACGGACTGACAGAAGAAATGAAAAATGCCGCCGATACCGCCGTTACAATACCTATGACGGGGCGCGCGGAGTCGCTCAACGCCGCGGCAGCCGCCGCAATAGCAATTTGGGAAATGATGAAATGATAAGCTATTACATCAGTCTTTCAAACGCTATGGGTGCCGGAAATGTAAGGGCTGTAAAGGCGCTTGAGTACTTCGGCAATGCGAAGAACATATTTAAGGCGTCAGCCGAAAAAAGAGCGCAGTCGGGGATTTTTACCGCAAACGAGCTTAAACGGCTTGAGGCTATGGGACCCGACTATGCTAATGAAATTGCCGCCGAATGTAAAGCAAACGGCATAGATATAATACAGCTCGGGGATAAAAGATACCCGCGCTGTCTTTCGGTTTTGGAGGACGCCCCCGTGGTTTTATATGTAAAGGGGAGACTGCCCGATTTTGACAGAACTCCGGCAATTTGCATAGTAGGACCGAGAAAGGTTACGGAAAAGGGAAAAATTGCGGCATATTCCGTTGCAAGACGGGCGGCGTTAGCCGGTATGACCGTTGTAAGCGGAGGTGCGCTCGGCTGCGACAGCGCAGCGCATTACGGGGCAGTCAAGGCAGGCGGAGACACGGCTCTTGTTATGGGATGCGGAATTTTAAGCGATTATCTGCCCGAAAACCGACCGCTTAGGAATCTTGTCGAGTCACACGGCTGTTTGATAAGCGAATATCCGCCGCATTACCGTGCTTCACGCTATACCTTTCCCGTAAGAAACAGGATACTTTCGGGTCTGGCGCTTTGTACCGTGGTAATTGAGGCAGGCAGTAAAAGCGGCGCTTTGATTACGGCACGCCATGCGGCGGAGCAGGGAAAGGATGTATTTGTTATTCCCGGTGACGGCAGTAAGGCCTATGCCGGCTCAAACGCACTTTTAGACGACGGCGCAATACCGCTTAACGATATGTCGGATATTTTTAACGAATATATCCCGAGATTCCCCGATAAAATAAATATCAAAAGGGCATATGAAAGAACACACAGTGAACAAAAAAACGCCGAAGATTTATCGGTTCACAAAAAATTATCAAATGAAACCCTTTCCAAAAACGCAAAAATAGTATATAATCATTTGGATAAGCATAAATTTTATCCTGAAGAAATAAAGGACACTGGTCTTGAACCGTCGGAAATAATTTCAGCGCTTACAGAGCTTGAAATCGAGCTTATAATACGCTCGGCACCCGGCGGAAGATACGAGCTTATCAACAAATAACAACGGAGGTAAAAGATGTCTAAGCTTTTGATAGTAGAGTCACCGACAAAAGTAAAGAGCATTAAGAAATATTTGGGTTCCGGCTATGAGGTTATGGCTTCTATGGGTCATATCCGTGACTTGCCGAAGTCAAAAATGGGCGTGGATATAGAACACGATTTTAAGCCGCAGTATATAAATATGTCTGATAAAAAGGAGATTATAAGGTCGCTTAAGGATGCGGCGGCAAACAGCGACGAGGTACTGCTTGCAACCGACCCTGATAGAGAGGGAGAAGCAATTTCGTGGCATTTAGCGCAGATTCTGGCGCTTGATATGAACGAGGCAAACCGCGTCGCATTTAATGAAATTACCGAATCCGGTATTAAAGCCGGTATTGCTAAGCCGCATAAAATAAATCTTGACCTTGTGGACGCACAGCAGGCAAGGCGTGTGCTTGACCGAATTGTGGGTTATAAGCTAAGTCCGTTTTTATGGAAAAAGGTAAAAAGCGGACTGTCCGCAGGACGTGTACAGACCGTTGCGCTCCGCCTTATAGTTGAGCGCGAACGGGAGATTGAAAAATTTGTTGCCGAGGAATATTGGACGGTAGACGCAAAACTTCTTTCGGTCAGAAAAAGCTTTACAGCCAAGCTTTACGGCTTTGCCGACGGCAAAAAAATAGAAACCATACCGAATGGCGAAGAAGCGGAAAGAATTGTCCGTGAGCTTGATAACGCCGAGTACAAGGTTGCAAAGCTTAAAAAGGGAACAAGGCAAAAGCAACCGGCTCCGCCGTTTATAACCTCGACCCTTCAACAGGAGGCTTCCCGTAAGCTCGGGTTTACAGGTCAGCGCACTATGCGTATAGCACAGCAGTTATATGAAGGCGTTGATGTGCCGAATATAGGTACAACGGGTCTTATAACCTATATGCGTACCGATTCGCTTCGTATTTCAGAGGAGGCAAGAGCCGCCGCCGAAAAATATATTTCCGGCAAATACGGTAAGGATTATCTGCCTGCTAAGCCTCGCTATTTTAAAACAAAGAGCGGCGCTCAGGACGCGCACGAGGCAATAAGACCGACTTCGGTTACGCTTACTCCCGAATCGGTTAAGGAATCGCTCACGGCAGAGCAGTACAAGCTTTATAAGCTTATTTGGGAGCGCTTTATAGCGTCATTAATGGCGGTGTGCGTTCAGAATACAGTTAATGCGGATATAACCGCAGGCGATTATCTGTTTAGGGCGAGCGGATATTCGGTTAAATTCGACGGCTTTACCGTGCTTTACGAGGAGGGTCGTGACGACGCCTCGGAGGACGGAGCAGCGCTTCCCGATATGAAAGAGGGGGATGTTCTTAAGCTTAAGGAGCTTACTCCCAATCAGCACTTTACACAGCCGCCTGCCCGTTACACGGAGCCTACGCTTATTAAGGCGCTTGATGAAAACGGTATCGGCAGACCTTCGACCTATGCTCCGATAATATCAAATATTTTGGGCAGAGATTACATTGAAAGGGAAAAGAAATCCCTTAAACCGACAGGGCTCGGAACGGTTGTGTCTGACCTTATTGTTGAGTATTTTGATAAAATCGTGGATGTTAAGTTTACCGCCGGTCTTGAAAAAAAGCTTGACGAAATAGGTGCGGGCAAGCTCGGTTGGATAGACACAATTAAAGATTTTTACAAGGATTTTGAAAAGCTGTACGATAAGGCGGAAGCATCGCTTGAGGGTAAAAAGGTAAAGGTCCCCGTGGTGGAGACCGATATAGTCTGCGATAAATGCGGCAGAAAAATGGTTATTAAATCGGGCAGGTTCGGCAAATTCCTTGCGTGCCCCGGGTACCCCGAATGTAAAAACACAAAGCCTCTGCCCGAAGACGAGGTGAAAGAGCCTTGTCCTAAGTGCGGCGGCAAGCTCGTAAAGAAAATCTCCAAAAAGGGCAAGAAATTTTACGGCTGTTCGAATTATCCCGAGTGCGATTTTGCCGCACCCGGAATACCCACGGGTGAAAAGTGTCCTGAATGCGGCAGCTATATTATAAGCGGAATAAGGGGCAGAAAATACTGTATGAATTCGGATTGTCCTACAAGAAAGAAGAAAACAGACGGTAAAAAGGATGAATAAAATTACTGTTATAGGCGGCGGACTTGCCGGATGCGAGGCAGCCTTTCAGATAGCAAAACGGGGAGTAAAGGTCGAATTGCTTGAAATGAAGCCGTCACGCAAAACACCGGCGCACAAAAGCGATAATCTGGCGGAGCTTGTATGCTCAAATTCCCTTAAGGCAATGCGGATAGATTCCGCGGCAGGTCTTTTAAAGGAGGAAATGCGCCGCTTCGGTTCTGTTTGTCTTGATGCGGCGGATAGGTCGTCTGTTGCGGCGGGCGGCGCCCTCGCGGTCGATAGAGATGTATTTTCCTCGCTTATCACGGAAAGAATTAAAAGCCACCCCAATATTACGGTAAGGGAAACGACGGTGACCGATATACCGACGGACGGAATAACCGTTATTGCCACAGGTCCGCTTACGGACGGAGCATTGGCTGAAAAAATAGGGAAACTCTGCGACAGCGGAAATCTCAGTTTTTTCGATGCGGCGGCGCCGATAGTGACTGCCGAAAGCGTGGATATGAGCCTGGCTTTTTGCGCTTCACGGTATGACAAGGGCGGAGACGATTATATAAACTGCCCTATGAACAAGGAAGAATACACCGCGTTTTATAACGAACTTATAAACGCCGAGTCCGCTCCCGTTCACGGCTTTGATAAAGCGCCCAAGGTGTACGAGGGCTGTATGCCTATTGAGGTTTTGGCAAAACGGGGAGAGGATTCCATCAGGTTCGGTCCCTTAAAGCCCGTGGGACTTCGTGACCCGAGAACGGGTCATAGACCGTGGGCGGCGGTACAGCTAAGGCGGGAAAATTCCTCGGGTACGCTTTATAACCTTGTCGGCTTTCAGACAAATTTAAGGTTCCCCGAGCAAAAGCGTGTATTTTCTATGATACCGGGTCTTCAAAATGCGGAATTTATGCGGTACGGCGTTATGCACCGCAATACATTTATTAATTCACCCGTGCTTTTAAACAGAGAGCTTTCGCTTAAAACAAACGGCGAAATTTTCTTTGCGGGTCAGCTTTCCGGAGTAGAAGGCTATATGGAATCTGCGGCAAGCGGAATAATTGCGGGAATAAACGCGGCGGCACGCTTAAACTGCGAAAAAACGCTCGTATTGCCCGAATTTACTATGATAGGCGCGCTTTTGAATTATATATGCGACGGCAGCGTCAAGGATTTTCAGCCGATGGGAGCGAATTTCGGCATATTACCGCCGCTTGAACCTCATATAAGGGACAAGCGTGAAAGGTATGCCGCTCTTTCAAAGCGCTCGCTTGACTGGTTTTGCGATAATATTAAAACGGAGGAATAAAAATGCGTGTTGTAGTTGACGCTTTCGGCGGAGATAATGCCCCTCTTGAAATTGTCAAGGGTGCGGCGGCGGCTTCTGCCGAAACAGGCGCCGAAATAACCCTTACGGGTAAGGAAACCGTTATAAGAAAGATAATTGACGAAAATTCTCTTGAGTTTTCGGGTGAGCTTAAAATTGTAGATACAGACGATGTTATATCAATGCACGACGAGCCGACTTCCCTTACAAGAGCGCACAAAAACAGCTCTATGGCGCTTGCGTTCAAGGAACTTGCCGAGGGGAAAGCGGACGCATTTGTTTCCGCAGGCTCTACGGGTGCGGTGGTAGTAGGCGGCACGCTTATAGTAAAGCGTATAAAAGGGGTAAAACGCCCCGCACTTGCGGGACTTATACCTTCACCATCGGGCAGTTATATGCTTATGGATATGGGTGCTAACGCCGATTGCAGACCTGAAATGCTTTTGCAGTTTGCGGTTATGGCTGATGTTTATTTAAAGAATGTTGACGGTCGGGAAAACCCGAAAATAGGTCTTTTGAACATAGGAACGGAGGACACAAAGGGCGGAGAACTGCAAAGGGAAGCTTACAAGCTTATGTCCGCCGCGCCGATAAATTTTGTAGGCAACATAGAATCCCGTGAAATGCCAAAGGGCGTGTGCGACGCCGTAATAACCGACGGTTTTACGGGTAATATCGCCTTAAAGCTTATAGAAGGCTCCGCTTCAACGCTTTTCGGACTTATTAAAAATGTTTTTTACAAGAGTGCGCTTAACAAAATGGCGGCACTTGTTGTTAAAAAGGATCTCGGCGGTCTTAAAAAAATGATGGACAGCTCCGAGGTCGGCGGCGCACCGCTTTTGGGCGTAAACGGAACGGTTATTAAGGCACACGGCTCTTCCGACGCAAAGGCATTAAAAAATGCGATAAAGCAGGCAATAAAATTCACCGAAACCGGTGTGGTTGAAAAAATTTCAACTTCATTGTAATACTAAAAAGAAGGATATTTATGGACGGCTTAGAGGAAAGATTAGGTTATAAATTCAATAATATAAATCTGCTTAAAAATGCGCTTACCCATTCCTCGTACGCAAACGAGGTAAGGGACGGCTTTTCCTCAAACGAAAGGCTTGAATTTTTGGGCGATTCTGTGCTTTCGATAGTGGTTTCGGATTATATTTACAAGCACTATCCGAATATGCCCGAGGGCGAGCTTACAAAACTCAGGGCTTCGCTTGTGTGCGAAAAATCGCTCTGCGCCTTTTCAAGAGAGCTTGAACTGGGCAATTACCTTATGCTCGGAAAGGGCGAGGAAAAGGGCGGCGGAAGAGAGAGGGACTCTATTCTTGCGGACGCTTTTGAAGCGGTATTGGCGGCGATTTACCTTGACGGCGGAATGAAGCCGGCAAGACGCCATGTTATGAACTTTGTTCTGCGTGAATTACAGCACACGGACGACGAGGTATTTAAGGATTATAAAACCGCTCTTCAGGAGATAATACAGCGTAACCCCGAAGAAGCGGTAAGCTATATTCTTACGGGGGAAAGCGGACCCGACCATGATAAGGAATTTACGGTTGAAGTAAGACTTAATTCCAATGTAATCGGCAGAGGAACAGGCAAAAACAAAAAACGGGCGGAGCAGATGGCGGCTAAAGAGGCGCTTATGCTTATGGGTGAGGAAATATGAGCCTTGCCCACTCAAATATTTCTATATTCGTTCCGCATATCGGCTGCCCGAACAAATGCAGCTTTTGCAATCAGCGGTATATAACGGGCGCAAACAAGGCGCCCCGTGCCGAGGATGTTGATGACGCCGTAAGGGCGGCGATAAAGGGCAAAAAGTTTAGCTCCGATACCGCCGAAATTGCCTTTTTCGGCGGAAGCTTTACAGCAATCAACCGTTCTTATATGACAGACCTTTTAAAGGCGGCGGCAAAATATGTGGACGACGGCACGGTAAAGGGAATAAGAATTTCCACACGCCCCGACGCAATAGATGATGAAATACTCGGTCTTTTAAAGCAATACGGCGTAACCTCGGTAGAGCTTGGCGCACAGAGCATGAACGACCGTGTGCTTAAAATGAATAACAGAGGTCATACAGCAGGCGATGTCGCAAGGGCGTCAAAGCTTATCAAGGAATACGACTTTGAACTGGGACTTCAAATGATGACAGGCCTTTATGCCGATAACGACGCCTCGGCGCTTAAGACCGCCGAAAAGCTTATAGTGTTAAAGCCGGCAACGGTGCGTATATATCCGACTATTGTATTAAAGGACACCGATCTTGCGGCGCTTTATGCGGACGGCATATATAAGCCGCAGTCGCTCGGCGATTCGATAAACCTTGCGGTAAAGCTTTATAAGCGCTTTACGGCGGAGGGCATACGGGTAATAAGGCTCGGACTTCACTCAATAGAGGAAGACGCTTATATTGCGGGACCGTGGCACCCCGCGTTCAGCGAGCTTTGCCAGTCAAGAATAATGCTTACCGATGTTTTAAAGGAGTTAAAGGAAAAAGGCAGCTATACGATATTCGTAGGCACTTCCGATGTTTCCAAAATGATAGGACAGGGCAGGAATAATCTTCTGCATTTAAAGTCCTTAGGGTATGATTGCCGTGTGAAAGCGGACAGCGCCATGGGCGGTCTTAAATACAGAATAGAAAGGACGGTGTAATATATGCTTTTAACCTCAATACAAATTCAGGGCTTTAAGTCTTTTGCGGATAAAACGGTGCTTAAATTCGGCAAGGGTGTTACCGCCGTTGTCGGTCCTAACGGAAGCGGTAAAAGCAATATTTCCGACGCCGTCCGTTGGGTGCTCGGAGAGCAGTCCACAAAAAGCCTTCGCGGTCAGTCGATGGAGGATGTTATTTTCGGCGGTACCGAAACACGCCGTCCCCACGGCTTTTGCGAAGTTACACTTAATATAGACAATTCCGACAGAACCCTTAATTTCGATAACGACACCGTGGCGGTAACACGCCGCTATTACCGCTCGCACGAAAGCGAATACGCCATAAACGGGGTCTCGGTAAGGCTTAAGGATATTCACGAGCTGTTTATGGATACGGGACTCGGCAGAGACGGCTATTCAATGATAGGTCAGGGCAAGATCGACACGATAATAAGCTCAAAATCGGGCGAGAGACGGGATATTTTTGAAGAAGCCGCAGGTATTTCAAAATACCGTTACAGAAAGTCCGAAGCCGAAAGAAAGCTTACGGCGGCGGAGGACAATCTCCTTCGACTTCACGATATTGCGGATGAACTGGGCGCACGCGTTGGACCGCTTGCAGAGCAGAGCCGAAAGGCGCAGAAGTTCTTAGAACTGTCCGAAAGCAAAAAAGAACTTGAAATTGGACTTTGGCTTTATACGCTTGAAAACTCAAAGGAAGCGCTCAGAAATCAGGAAAGTAAAATTGCGGCGGCACAGCTTACCTACCGTGAAATTGACGAAGCGCTGTCCGAATTTGACCGCAAGGCTGAAGAAAATACCGCATATTTTGCAAAGCTTACCTCGGATATTGAGGGAGAGCGCCTTAATATTTCGAATTTCGGTGCGGAAATCGTTAAGACCGAAAGCGCAATAACGGTTATAAACAACGATATTGAATATAACAAAAAATCCGTATTAAAGCTTAACGAGGAAAAGGAACAGCTCGGCGTTTCGTCGGCGGAGGCTTATTCACAAATAGAGGAAAAACGCAAATCGGCAGAGGAAAAGAAATTTAAGAAAACAGAGCTTGAAAACAGGGAAACGGAGCTTGAAAACAAGCTTAATTCCCTTTTGTCCGACAGCGAGAGCATTTCAAGAAATATCGAAAGCGAGGCGAAGACTCTTAACAGGCTGACCTCAGAAAGCGCGGACAAACGGGTTGAAATGGTAACAGCCGACAGCACCGCGGAAGAAATTACGGCAAGATGCGTGTCGTCCGAAAATCAGATACTTGAATGTGAAAAGGAAATTGCGGCCTTAAATTCGGAATTTGACGAAAACAAAAAACTGCTTGACGGTATAGATGAAACGCTTGTAAGCCTTAACAATTCGGTCAAGGGTTATGAGTTAAGGCTCAAATCAAAGGAAGAAGCCGCCGAAAAGCTTAAATCCGAGCTTGATACGTCAAGGCTTGACTTAGAGGCAAAGCGCCGCCGTATTCAGATATTGAAGGATCTTGAGAACAATATGGACGGCTTCAGCCATTCCGTAAAGGCGGTTATGGGCGAAGCGGACAAGGGACTTTTACGGGGCATTTGCGGACCGGTTTCAAAGCTTATTACGGTCGAGAAAAAATACTCCGTTGCGGTTGAGACCGCATTGGCGGCGGCAATACAGAATATTGTCACCGAGACCGAGGCTGACGCTAAAAGAGCGATAGCTTATTTAAAATCAAGTAAGGGCGGCAGAGCGACATTTTTACCGGTCGCTACCATTAAGTCGCGTGAATTTAAGGAACACGGCTTTGAGGATATGGCAGGGTTTGTAGATATCGCAAGCGAGCTTGTGACAGCGGAGCCTAAGTACCGTGAAATAATAAAATACCTGCTCGGTGCGGTCGCAGTGGCGGAGGATATCGACAGCGCTTTGAGCATAGCGAAAAAATACGGCTACCGTGTTAAAATCGTAACGCTTGACGGTCAGGTGGTAAACCCCGGCGGTTCGCTTACAGGCGGTTCGCTTACCAAAAACGCAGGTCTTTTAAGCCGAGGCAGTGATATTAAAGCGCTCGGCGCGGAAGCCGAAAAGCTTGACGGCAAGGTCAAGGAAACCGAAAAACAGCTTAACAGCGCTCTCGAGGCGGTAAATGAGGTTAAAGCGGATATTACCGCGCAAAGGGCGGATATTTCCAACGCAAACGAGGATAAAATACGCACGGCGGCTGAGCTTAAAAGAATAAGCGGACTTGCCGAAGGCGCAAAAGCGCAGCAAAAACAGCTTAAAGAGGAAAAGGAAAGCAGCGAGCAAAAGCTTAAAAATCTCCGTGAGATTTCCGCCGCCGCCGCAAAGGTAATAGCCGAGCTTGACGCACAAAAAACAGCGGTTCAGCAAAGAATAGACAGTATGACCGGCGGACGGGACGGTCTTAATAAGGAAAGAGAAGACACGGCAAACGAAATTACCGCCGTTAAGCTTGCGGTAATAGAGCTGCAAAAGGATATTGAGGCGGTAATAAAGTCCGCCGATGACCTTAAAGCAATGACCGAAAGCCGTGCCGAACGCACGGTGGCAATCGAAAAGGAAATAGCGGAACACGAGGCTAAGACCCGTGAGCTTAATGACAAAACGGCGGAGCTTAACGAAACGATAGGCTCATTAAAGACTAAAATCGCCGAGACCGAGAACTATATTGAGGAGCTTCTTGCTAAACGCAACCAAACGGAAAAAACCGGTATGGAGTTGCGCTCCGGCGAGCGTGATCAGACTGCTGCCCGTGAAAAAATCGGCGGTGAACTGGCAAGGCTTACCGAGCGCAAGGAAGTTATGCTTAAGGAATACGACGATGTTATAAAACAGCTTTATGACGAGTATCAGCTTACAAGAAGCGAAGCCGAAAAAATCGGAATACGCATAGAAAAGCCGTCTGACGCCAAAAAAACGCTTGCCGAAATCAAATCCAAAATAAGAGGGCTCGGCAGTGTAAATGTATCGGCTATCGAGGAATACAAGGAAGTAAGCGAGCGCTACGAATTTATGTCCTCGCAGATAAAGGATGTTGAAACTACAAGAGCGGAGCTTTATAAGCTTATAAATCAGCTCACACATCAGATGCAGGATATATTCACCGAGGGCTTTGCCAGAATTAATGAAAACTTCGCCAAGACCTTTACAGAGCTTTTCGGCGGCGGTCAGGCAAGCCTTTCGCTTTCGGACCCCGAAAATGTGCTTGAAAGCGGGATTGATATTAATGTAAAACTCCCCGGTAAAAATGTTCCGAGTCTTGACGGACTTTCGGGCGGCGAAAAGGCGCTTATAGCACTTTCGATTTATTTTGCGATAATGCGTGTAAACGCGCCGCCGTTCTGCTTCCTTGACGAGGTGGATACCGCGCTTGACGATATAAATGTAGACAGGTTTGCGGATTATATGAAGCGCTCCGATTTTTCAACTCAGTTCATATGCGTTACCCACAGACGGGGAACTATGGAAGCGGCGGATATGCTTTACGGCGTTACAATGCAGGAAAAGGGCGTTACCAAGCTTTTGGAGCTTAATGTCGCCGAGCTTGAAAAATCACTTCTCACAAAGGGTGCATAATTCTTTTTAAAGGCAGGATAGCAATGGGATTATTCAGTAAGATCAAAGAGGGACTTAAAAAGACAAGGGATTCCGTTTTAAGCGGAGTAAACGGCATAATCAACAGCTTCACAAAAATAGACGAGGAGCTGTTTGAAGAACTTGAGGAAACGCTTGTTATGTCCGATATAGGCGTTCAGACCTCTTCGGAAATATGCGATAAGCTGAGAAAACGCATAAAGGAAACGGGAATTACCGACCCCTCGGAAATTATGGGCTTAATGAAGGAAATCATTACCGAAATGTTAGGCAAGGACGAGGGACTGCGACTTGAAACAAAGCCGTCGGTTATACTTGTTATCGGCGTAAACGGCGTGGGTAAGACAACCACGATAGGCAAGCTTTCCTTAAGGCTTAAAAACGAGGGTAAAAAGGTTGTTCTCGGCGCCGCCGATACCTTCAGAGCCGCCGCAATAGACCAGCTCGGAATTTGGGCGGAGCGCGCTGGCGTTACTATGGTTAAAAGCGTTGAGGGAACTGACCCTGCCTCGGTTGTTTTCGATACCATTGCCTCTGCAAAATCAAAAAACGCCGATGTTATAATATGCGATACCGCAGGCAGACTTCATAACAAAAAGAACCTTATGGATGAGCTTGCGAAAATATACCGTGTTATAGGCAGAGAACTGCCCGACGCATCGGTCGAAACACTGCTTGTTCTTGACGCGGCTACGGGTCAAAATGCGGTAAATCAGGCAAGAGAGTTTAAAAATGTTGCGGATATTACCGGAATAGTTTTGACAAAGCTTGACGGAACCGCAAAAGGCGGTATAATAATAGCTATAAGGAATGAACTGGGTATACCCGTAAAATTTGTCGGTGTGGGCGAGGGAATAGACGACCTCCAGCCGTTCTCGGCAGAGGAATTTGCGGAAGGAATTTTTGAGGGGCTTTAAATGAAAGTATTTATCGCGACAAAAAACCATCATAAATTAACCGAGCTTGAAAGAATACTTGTGCCTATGGGCTTTGAGGTTTTAAGTGAAAACGATCTTGATAAACCGTTGCCCGAGGTGGATGAAACGGGTACAAGCTATGAGGAAAACGCTCTTTTAAAGGCTCATTCGGGACTGAGGGTGACGGGGCTTATAACCGTTGCGGACGATTCGGGTCTTTCGGTAGATTTTCTTGACGGCGCACCGGGGCTTTATTCCGCCCGTTATTCGGGAATGTGCGCCTCATATGCGTCAAACAACGAAAAGCTTTTGGCGGCGCTTGACGGTGTACCGTACGAAAAAAGAACGGCTACCTTTGTTTCGGCTATTGCCTGCGTTTTTCCTGACGGCAGGGAATTTACCGTAAGGGGCGAATGTAAGGGCTTTGTGGCAGAGGAATGTCATGGGGACGGCGGCTTCGGCTATGACCCGCTGTTTATATGCGACGCCGGATGTTATGCGGAAATGATGCCCGAGGAAAAGGATAGGGTAAGCCACAGGGGAAATGCCCTCAGAGCTTTTAAAGAAGAATTAAAAAAATATATTTAAACGGAGAAATGCAATGTTAAACAGCAGACAGCGGGCGCAGCTTCGCGGACTCGCCAACTCACTTGAAACAATTTTTCAGATAGGAAAGGGCAGCGTTACGGAAAACACCGTAAAACAGGTTGACGACGCGCTTGAGGCAAGGGAGCTTATAAAGCTTAGGACGCTTGAAACCAGTCCCGTCTCCTCAAGAGAAGCGGCGGAGCTGATTGCCGAAAAAACAGGCTCCGATGTGGTGCAGGTGATAGGCTCACGCTTTGTGCTTTACAGGGAAAGCCTTAACAACAAGCAAATAAAGTTGGTGAAGTAATGGGATATACCGCTTTATTCGGCGGAACCTTCAATCCGCCGCATATAGGTCACCTAAGAATGCTTGAAGCGCTTGAAAAACGGGAAGAAATTGACGAAATATGGCTTATGCCCGACAGAATACCGCCGCATAAGGTATGCGATTTTCTCGCAAGCGACGAAGACCGCATAAATATGTGCAGACTGCTTATTTCGCCCCTTGAAAAAACCAAGCTTTGCCTTGCAGAGTTTGAAAGAACGGGAAAAAGCTACAGCTACGATACCGTAACGCTTTTAAAGAAGAAGTACCCCGAGCGCAACTTCACATTTGTCTGCGGCGGAGATATGTTAATATCGTTTGACAAATGGTACAAATACGAGGAGCTTTTAAAGGCGGTGCCGTTTACCGTGTTCAGGAGAACCGAAACCGATAAGGACGGATTTGACAGCGCGGTTTTAAAATACGGCGAAATGGGTATGAAAATAACCGTCTGTGATGATGATGTACCCGCCGTTTCGTCGTCATATATAAGAAATAATATAGAAAAATCAAGAGACCTTTTACCCGAAAGGGTTTATGAATATATAGTTGACGGGAGGATCTACGGTGGAAAATAAAACAGATTATGATGTGCTTTTGGCGATGCTGAAAAAACGCCTTAACGAAAAACGGTATTATCATTCGCTGTGCGTGGCGGACGAAGCAAAGCGTTTGGCGGTAAAGTACGGCGCCGATCCCGAAAAAGCTTATCTTGCGGGACTTCTGCACGATATTACAAAAAACGCTCCCGATGAAGAACACTTGAAAATATTTAAGGATTTTGGTATAATTCTATCCGATGTTGAAAAAAATGCGAAAAAGCTGTGGCACGCTATGTCGGGCGCCGCTTATGTCAAGCATATTTTAGGTATAAACGATCCCGAAATCATAGACGCGATACGCTACCATACAACGGCAAAGGCTGATATGTCACTGCTTGCGAAAATTCTTTATCTTGCGGATTTCACATCGGCAGACCGTGATTACGAGGATGTTGATGTAATACGCGAATATGTTGATATTTCACTTGAAAAGGCTTTTATATACGCATTGCAGTATTCAATAAAGGATTTAGTGGAATTGGAGAAAGCCGTTCATATAGACACTGTTGCCGCATACAATCAGGCGGTACTTTAGAAAGGGAACACAAGATGGAAGCTTTTGAAATTTTAAAAATTGCGGCAAATGCGCTTAACGGGAAAAAGGCGCGTCAGCTAAATGCTGTTAAGGTGTCTGACCTGACTGTGCTTGCGGATTACTTTTTAATGTGTACCGCAACAAGTTCTACGCATGTTAGGGCGCTGGCGGACGAGGCCGAGGAAAAGCTAAGCGAGGCGGGAGCCGCCGTTCATCATATTGAGGGCAAAACAACAGGTTGGATAGTTCTTGATTACGGCACGGTTATAATTCATATTTTCAGCCGTGACCAGCGTGAGTTTTACGACCTTGATAAAATGTGGAGCGACGGCGAACAGATAGATTTAAGCGAAGTGCTTACAGAATCCGAGGGGGATTAACAATGGCAAAAGATTATAATTACACGCAAATTGAAAAAAAGTGGCAGGATATATGGGACGAAAAGCAGACCTTTGCCGCAAAGGACGATTATTCGCTTCCTAAATTTTACGGACTTGTAGAGTTCCCGTATCCCTCGGGTCAGGGACTTCATGTGGGACATCCCCGTTCCTATACGGCGATTGATATTGTCTGCCGCAAAAAGAGACTTGAGGGTTATAATGTCCTTTATCCTATGGGTTGGGACGCTTTCGGTCTGCCTACCGAAAATTTTGCGATAAAGAACCATATTCATCCGGCAGAGGTTACAAAAAACAACATTGCCAACTTTAAAAGACAGCTTAAATCGTTGGGCTTTTCCTTTGACTGGAGCAGGGAAATAAACACCACCGACCCGTCTTATTATAAATGGACGCAGTGGATATTCCTTCAGCTTTACAAAAAAGGTCTTGCTTACAAGAAGAAGATGTCGGTAAACTGGTGTACCTCATGTAAGTGCGTGCTTGCAAACGAAGAGGTTGTAAACGGTCATTGCGAGCGTTGCGGCAGTGAGGTTGTCCACAAGGAAAAAAGCCAGTGGATGCTTAAAATAACAGATTATGCCGAAAAACTGCTTGACGGTCTTAATGATGTGGACTTTATAGAGAGAGTTAAGACCCAACAGCGCAACTGGATAGGAAAGTCCTACGGTACACAGGTAAAGTTCTCAACCAACATAGGCGATACCTTTGAGGTTTTCACCACCCGTGCGGATACGCTTTTCGGCGTTACCTATATGGTTATGTCGCCCGAGCATCCGCTGCTTACAAAATGGGCGGATAAAATTGAAAATATGGACGAGGTTTTGGCTTACAAGCAGGAAGCCGCCAAAAAGTCCGACTTTGAGCGTACCGAGCTTGCAAAGGATAAGACCGGCGTAAGGCTTGCGGGCGTTACGGCGATAAACCCCGTAAACGGTAAGGAGGTTCCGATATTTATTTCGGATTATGTTCTTATCTCTTACGGTACGGGCGCTATTATGGCAGTTCCCGCGCACGATACCCGTGACTGGGAATTTGCAAAGAAGTTCGGACTGCCGATAATCGAGGTGGTTTCGGGCGGCGAGGATGTACAAAAGGCTCCTTATACCGAGTGTGCAACCGGTAAGCTTGTGAATTCAGGCTTCCTTGACGGTATGAGCGTTGAGGACGCTAAAAAAGCGATTCAGCAATGGCTTAAGGAGAAAAACCTCGGCGAGGTTAAAACGAATTATAAGCTCCGTGACTGGGTATTCTCCCGTCAGCGCTATTGGGGCGAGCCGATTCCGATAGTTCACTGCGATAAGTGCGGCTATGTTCCCGTACCCGAAAGCGCGCTTCCGCTTGTTCTTCCGAATGTTGATTCATATGAGCCTACCGATAACGGCGAATCTCCGCTTGCAAAAATGACCGATTGGGTAAATACTACCTGTCCGCATTGCGGCGGTCCCGCTCAGCGTGAGACCGATACAATGCCCCAGTGGGCGGGTTCTTCGTGGTATTTCCTCCGCTATTGCGATCCTCACAACAATAAGGAGCTTGCTTCAAAGGAAGCCCTTAAATACTGGACTCCCGTTGATTGGTATAACGGCGGTATGGAGCATACCACACTTCACTTGCTTTACAGCCGTTTCTGGCATAAGTTCCTTTACGATATAGGTGCGGTTCCCACTCCCGAGCCGTACGCAAAGCGTACAAGCCACGGTATGATTTTGGGTGAGAACGGCGAAAAAATGTCCAAATCAAGGGGCAATGTGGTAAATCCCGATGAAATTGTCCGTGATTACGGTGCGGACACAATGCGTGTCTACGAAATGTTCATAGGCGATTTTGAAAAGGCGGCGCCATGGAGCCAGTCTTCTATTAAGGGCAGTAAGCGTTTCCTTGATAAGGTTTGGAGCCTTGCCGAAAAGCTTACCGACGGTGGCGCTTACAGAAAAGAGCTTGAAGCGTCCTTTAATCGCACGGTTAAAAAAGTAACCGAGGATATAGAGGGACTTAAAATGAACACCGCAATAGCGGCGCTTATGTCCCTGCTTAACGAAATTCAGGCGACAGGCTCGGTTAATAGGGCAGAGTTTAAAACATATCTTATCTTGCTTAACCCCTTTGCTCCGCATATAACCGAGGAGCTTTGGCAGCAGGCAGGCTTTGACGGTATGCTTAACGAAGCTGAATGGCCGGGCTATGACGAATCAAAGTGCGCCGAGAGCATGGTAGAGATAGCCGTTCAGGTAAACGGTAAGATCAAGACAAGGATAAATGTCCCTGCCGATATATCCGCACCCGACGCAATAGCCGCCGCTAAGGCAGAAGCGCCTGTTTCCGCCGCTACCGAGGGCAAGACGGTAGTAAAAGAGCTGTATGTACCCAAAAAGCTTGTTAATATCGTTGTAAAATAAATTTGCGTTTTGGTTAAAATATTTATTGCAAATTTTCTACTGTTATGGTATTATATACTTGTTTATTTGTGTAATGGAGGTGTAATCCGTGAGTGTAATTGAGATAATTCTCGGAATAGTTGTTATTCTGGTATCACTTTTCATAATCGCAGTCGTTCTTTTACAGCAGGGTCACCGTGCCGGCATAAACGGTGCGATATCCGGCGGTGCCGATACATTCCTTTCCAAAAACAAAGCAAGAACTTTCGATGCGACATTAGCGTGCTGGACAAAGTGGATCGCGGTTCTTTTCTTCGTGCTTGCGATTGTTGCTAACGTTATTGCTTTAAGGGGGTAAACCTCTGTAAGGCTTTTTATGATCGGTGCAAAGTAATTCTTGACTATACCGCGCATATATAGTATAATAAGCCTTGCGATTAGATTAGACCCCTGCTATTTTGCGGAGGGAGGGAATATAAATGAGTCAAGTAAGAATCAAAGAAAACGAGTCTCTCGATAACGCTTTGCGCCGCTTTAAAAGGCAGACCGCAAAGGACGGCGTTATTCAGGAGGTTCGCAAGAGAGAGCACTATGAAAAGCCCTCTGTTAAGCGTAAAAAGAAGTCGGAAGCTGCTCGTAAAAGAAAGTTCCGCTGATATTTACAAAATCAGAAAAGCGGTTTTATTAAACCGCTTTTTATTTTATTAAGGATATTTTTTATGTTGCTTAAACCGAAAATAAAGCTCACTAAAATAACTGATATAAGCCTTTCCTTGCTTAAAAAGTACGGTATTAAGGCCTTGATACTGGATGTTGACAATACACTTTCCACACACCACGGTCAGGTTTTAACGGACGGGCTTGAGGATTGGCTTAAAGAAATGAAGTCAGCCGAAATAGGCCTTGTAATACTTTCAAATTCTAAGGAAGAAAGGGTAAAGCCGTTTGCCGAAAAGATCGGACTTGATTATATAAGCTTAGGTTTAAAGCCCTTGCCGTTCCGCTTTTCGGCGGCGCTTAAAAAGCTCAATTTCGCAAAAAGGGAGACGGCAATCGTGGGCGACCAGATTTTTACCGATACGCTCGGCGGTAATGCTTACGGTGTTAAAACAATTCTTTTAGACCCGATAAAGCCCGAAGCCTCGTTCAGATTCAGAATTAAACGAAAGCTTGAACGCTTAGTGTATAAGATATACCATATAAAGAATACGGAGGAATAACAAATGCCGAAATTCGGTCCTGCCGGCAATGCGGCAAGCTTTTCCGAAATGGGATACAAAAACAGTCTCGATGTGCCGGATTATATTGTTAAAATGGGATTGGACTGCTATGAATATCAGTGCGGTCGGGGTGTTAATATCGGCGAGGAAAAAGCAAGGCTCTTAGGCGAAAAGGCATCCGCCGCCGGAATAGGGCTTTCCCTCCATGCCCCGTATTATATCTCTATGTCGTCGGTTGAGGAAGAAAAACGCAAAAATTCGGTTAATTATATTTTAGCGTCTGCCCGTGCGGTAAACGCAATGGGCGGCAACAGAATTGTTGTTCATACAGGCTCGTGCGGCAAAATTTCAAGAGAAGAAGCGCTTGCGCTTGCTAAGGATACAATGCGTATGGCTTTGGACGCACTTGACAGCGAGGGGCTTTCAAATATACACATTTGTCCCGAGACTATGGGAAAGGTAAATCAGCTCGGCACGCTTGATGAGGTATTGGAGCTTTGCTTGCTTGATGAAAGGCTTATCCCGTGTATCGATTTCGGACATCTTAACGCAAGAGACCTCGGTTGCCTTAAGGAATTTTCCGATTACGAGAATATATTTATTAAAATAAGAGACAGGTTAGGAACGGACAGGCTTAAGAGCTTTCACTCTCATTTTTCAAAGATTGAGTATACAACCGGCGGCGAAAAACGCCACCTTACCTTTGAAGACACGGTTTACGGACCCGATTATGAGCCTGTAATGGAGCTTGTCTTGAAATACGGATGCGACCCGACATTTATCTGCGAATCAGCCGGAACACAGGCGGAGGACGCAAAGAAAATGAGGGATTATTACTATTCCATAGTTTAGGAGTGTATTTGGTATGATTTGGCACAGCACCTCTACTGCCGATATACTTGCCGAGCTTGAGGTTGACGATAAAAATGGTCTGCCCAACGGCGTTGCGGATATGCGGCTTCAGATAAACGGTAAAAATGTTATTTCAAGTATTGAAAAGCCGACATTTTTCAAACGGTTTGCTATGCAGTTTAAAAGCAAAATCGTTATTTTTCTTATTGTTGTTGCGCTTGTTTCTTTTTTTGTTTCCCTTATGTACAGGGAGGTAAACAGCTTTTCGCCGTTACTTATAATCGGAATTGTTGTAATGAATGCGGCTCTCAGCGCTTATCAGCTTCACGGCTGTGACGACGCACTCGACAGTATGAAGAATTATACCAGTCCCACAACATCCGTTTTGCGTGACGGTATTGTAAAGTCTGTTAATTCGGCTCTGTTGGTTCCCGGAGATATTATTATACTTGAGGCAGGGGATTATATACCTGCCGACGCCAGAATTATAGAATGTAACGAATTCAGGTGCAACGAATCGCAGTTCACGGGGGAGGAAATACCCGTTGAGAAAAATGCCGATGTGTTGCTTGAGGATATTACCGCCGTTGAGGAACGCAAAAATATGGTCTTTTCCGGGACAAGCGTTGCACACGGAACGGCAAAGGCGGTTGTGACCGCGACGGGACTTAATACCGAAATTGGTCATACCTCCGCTATATTACAGCAGACGGGTGAAACCGTACTGCCGCTTGAAAACGAGCTTGACGGAATAGGAAAGACCGTAAATGCCATAATACTTGCGGTTTGCGGAATAACATTTGTTATAGGTATGATACAGAATTTTTCAAGCGGAAATTTTGCGAGTATGACGCTTAAAACGCTTGTTAATTCGGTTGCGCTTGCGGTTGCCGCAATACCCGAAAGCCTGCCGGCGATAGCTACCGTTGTAGTAGCGCTCGGGCTTAAACGCATTGTACACAGTAATATAATAGTCAAGGATTCCGCGGCGCTCGAAACGCTCGGAAAAACCGATGTTATATGCTCGGATAAAACCGGAATACTTACACGCAATAAAATGCGTCTCGCAAAAATATACGACGGTGATAAGCTTACCGATGTCACAAGTGAACCGCTTGACGAAAAAACGGCTTTGGTGCTTAAGCTTGCGACCGCCTGCTCAACGCTTCGCAACGATTCGACCGAGGACGCCATAAAAAAGGCGTGCCTTACCTTTAATTCAATGTCCGAAAAGGATATTGAGGGTTTTTTCCCGAAGCTTGCCGTTATTCCGTTTGATTCGGAAAGAAAAACAATGACGGTTATTACAATGATAAACGAAAAGCCGTTTGCCATTGTAAAGGGCGCGCCCGAAAATGTAATACCTAATTGTACCGGTTGCGACTCTGAAAAAATATTGGAGCTTAATGAAAAATTGGCTTCTGAGGCTCTGAGAATCGTGTGTATCGCAATGCGTCCGCTTGATAATATTCCGGCTAATCCAAACCCAGAGGACACCGAAAGGGAACTTACCTTTGTGGGACTTCTGGGACTTGACGACCCGCCGAGAGATACGGTTATAGACGACATAAAGACCTGTGCCGACGCAGGCATCAGAACCGTTATGATTACGGGAGATAATCTTGCTACGGCAAGCTCGGTTGCAAGGCGTATCGGTATTTTAACCGACGGTACAAAAGCGATTACAGGCGAAGAGCTTGCTGATTTAAGCGATAAAGATCTTGAAAACAGTATTAAGGATTATTCGGTATACGCAAGAATTTCTCCGCAGGACAAGACAAGGATAGTAAGGGCTTGGCAGAAATCCGGCGGAACCGTTACCGTTACGGGCGACAGCGTGCAGGACGCCGAGGCGCTTTGCGCGGCGGATGTCGGCTGTGCGATGGGCAAATTCGGTGCCGATGTGGCAAAGGGAAATGCCGATATAATAATAGCGAATAACAGGTTCAGTTCTGTTGTTTGTGCGATAAGAGAAAGCCGGGGTCTTTTCGACAATATCAAAAAGGCGGTATATTATCTTATCTCGTGCAATTTCGGCGAGCTTATCACCGTGCTTGCGGGACTTCTTGCGTTTGCGGTATCTCCCGTATCTGCAGTTCAGCTTTTGTGGGTTAATATGCTTACGGACAGCGCGCCTGCGGTAGCGCTCAGTATGGAGAGCGCGGAGGATACCGTTATGAAGCGCAAACCCGATTCGGCTATCGGTAAAATATTCAACGGAACTGCGCTTTTAAACATTTTATTGCAAAGTGTTTTTATAGCGGCAATGTCGATTACGGCTTTTGTTATAGGCAGAAAATCGGGCAACGCCGTAGGTATGTCAATGACCTTCGGAGTTCTCTCAATGTCGCAGATTTTCCACTGCTATAATAATAAATCCTTCGGCTCTGTTATAAACAAGCGCATTTTTTCAAATAAATTTATGAATTATTCGGCGGTACTCGCCCTGTTTATAACCGTATTTTTGCTGTTTACTCCGGCAGGCCATGTATTCGGTATGGCAGTGTTAAGCTTTAAGCAATTTATTATTTCTTTGCTTTTATCTCTGATTATTGTTCCTTTTACGGAGCTACTTAAGCTTTTGGACAGAATAAAAGACTGAATGATTTTCGGATTAATCACCAATAATATTACGGGTGATTAACTTGAAAAATACCGTTAAATATGTACTGTTGCTTGCGGGACTGTGCGTTCTCTGTCTTTTAACGCTTGTCGGCGGCGGATATGCGTATCTTAGCTTTAACACCGAAAAAACCGACAAAAAGGCGTCAAAGGTGCCGTATGAGTTTGCTCCGCCCGAAAATGCGGGAATAATGTTTGAGTTTTGCGGCGACAGGACCTTTGTTTACCTGAATTTTGAAAATGAGGAAATGAAGATAGTATTTCCGTTAAACGGAGATTCGGAAGACACGGTCTACGGTTACAGTGTGGATTATACCGTTAAGGGCGACTATTATCTGTTAGCGGAGATAATTGACGCGGCGGACGGTATCGAGCTTCAGTCAGACGATGGCAAATACAGGTATACAGGGGTACAGATTGCGGAGCTTTTGAGCAACACGGTTGACACCGAAGAGCTTAAAAGGAATATAATTGCGGCACTCGCAGGGAAGACGGCAGATTTCGGTATTGACGAAAATGTTTTTTATGATATTATAAAAAAGGGAGATACAAACCTTACCGTGCCGGATTGCCACAGGTGGGCTGAGTATTTAAGCCTGCTTTGCAAAAACTGTACGGTAGTTAATTGATTTTTAAAACGGAGGCATAAGATGGATAAGGTAACAGGGCTTTTCGGAAGTAATGTATTTAATGATTCGGTAATGGTTGAACGCCTGCCGAAGGATACATATAAAATACTCAAAAGCGCCATTAAGGAAGGCAAGGGAATAGACAGCAGTATAGCCGATACGGTCGCGTCCGCAATGAAGGATTGGGCGATTGAAAAGGGCGCTACGCATTTTACACACTGGTTCCAGCCGCTTACAGGTATAACCGCCGAAAAGCACGACAGCTTTATAGTACCGACCGATGACGGACATATTATTATGGAGTTTTCCGGAAAAGAGCTTATAAAAGGCGAACCTGACGCTTCTTCATTTCCGTCGGGCGGTTTAAGAGCCACATTCGAGGCAAGAGGATATACCGCGTGGGACCCGAGTTCTTATGCCTTTTTAAAGGACGATACCCTTTGCATACCTACTGCCTTTTGCTCATACAGCGGCGAGGCACTTGACCAGAAAACACCTCTTCTGCGTAGTATGGAGGCTATAAGCAAGCAGGCGTTAAGAATAGCCCACATCTTCGGAATGAACGATGTAAAAAAGGTTACGGCAACCGTAGGACCCGAACAGGAATATTTTCTTGTTGATAAAAAAATGTACGATAAGCGCCCCGACCTTATCTACTGCGGCAGAACTCTTATAGGAGCAATGCCGCCCAAGGGTCAGGAGATGGATGACCATTATTTCGGCGTTTTAAAGCCGAGAATTGCTGCTTTTATGCGTGACCTTGACGAGGAACTATGGAAACTCGGCGTGCTTGCGAAGACCGAGCATAACGAGGTTGCTCCGGCTCAGCACGAGCTGGCCCCCATATTCACAACAACAAACATCGCGGCTGACCACAATCAGCTTACAATGGAAATGATGAAGAAAACAGCTCTCCGTCACGGGCTTGTCTGCCTGCTGCACGAAAAACCGTTTGACGGCGTAAACGGAAGCGGCAAGCACAATAACTGGTCGCTTTCCACCGATACGGGCGTCAATTTCTTAAGCCCCGGTAAAAATCCGAGCGAAAATTCACTTTTCCTGCTTACCCTTGCCGCTGTTATTAAGGCGGTTGACGAGCATCAGGATCTCCTGCGTATATCCGTCGCCACAGCAGGCAACGACCACCGTCTCGGCGCAAATGAAGCGCCACCCGCCATTATATCTATGTTTTTGGGCGACGAGCTTACGGGAATACTCGAATCAATAGAAAACGGCGTTCATCACGACGACGCAAAGCGTGTTAAAATGACGGTAGGCGCTGATATAATACCCTTTATACGCCGTGACAATACTGACCGTAACCGTACCTCGCCCTTTGCCTTTACCGGCAATAAGTTTGAGTTCAGAATGTTAGGCTCCGCCTCATCAATTTCCGATACCAATGTAATGCTTAACACTATGGTTGCCGACGTTTTCTCGCAGTTTGCGGACAGGCTTGAAAAATGCGATAATGTCGAAAAAGAGCTCCATTTAATAATTAAGGAGACAATGGAAAAACACAAACGCATTATCTTCAACGGCGACGGTTATTCGGATGAGTGGCAGTTGGAAGCAAAAAAGAGGGGACTACTGAATTTGAAGTCGACCGTAGATGCGCTTCCGTTGCTTAAATCTGAGGATAATATAGCAATGTTCGAGCGCCACGGAGTATTAAGCCGTGCCGAAATCAACTCAAGGGTAGACATAGTGCTTGAAAACTATTCTAAGACATTACATATAGAGGCTCTTACCCTTATTGAAATGATGAACCGTCAGGTAATACCGGCGATAAGCGCATACACCGATAAGCTTTGCAGAGGACTTATAAATAAGCGCAGTATAGGCGTTAAGGTGGACGATACGGCGGATACCGAGATAATTGCCCGTCTTACTGCTGCAGGCGCTGAAATCTATAAGCTGAACGCCGACCTTAAAATGGCTGTTTCTTCCGCTGAAAAGCTTACGGATATGCTTGAAAGAGCAACCGCTTACCACGATATTGTTTTAAGGCTTATGAACGATATAAGGAAATACGCCGACAGTGCGGAGGCTGTTGTTTCTATGGAGGATTGGCCCTATCCGAGCTACGGCGAGCTTTTGTTCAGCATATAAATTTTAAAAGGCATATAACGCAACAGCGCTATATGCCTTTTCTTTCTCGGTGTTTTCTGTACATAGTAGGAGTTATTCCGGTAACCGCTTTAAATTCACGGCAGAAATGATAAACGCTTGAAAATCCGCATTCATATGAAATATCCGTTACAGGTTCGGCAGTCTCACAAAGAAGTCTGTCGGCTTTTTTTATCCGCATTTCAAGTATGTACTGCTTTGGGCTTTTTCCGTATTTCTTTTTAAACAGTCTTCTCATATAGCTTTCGCTTATACCTGCGCTTGAGGCAATCAAATCATTGCTAAGCTCGGGGTTATAGAGATTTTCGTCTATATATTCCACGGCGCGCGTTGGATAATGATAGTGGCGCTTGCGGGTCAGAAAACCGAAATAGACCTTAAAAACATATATGTAAGAAATGTAAGGATTGTAGGCAGTACACTGCGTTCAAGAACGCCCGAAACAAAGGCGGAAATATTGGCGGATCTGGTGCGCGATGTATGGCCCAAAGTATCGGCAGGAGAAGTAAGACCCACTATATACAAGGTTTTGCCGATAACCGAGGCCGAGGCGGCGCAGGATATACTTTACCGCGGTGAAAATGTAGGCAAGGTTGTTCTGACAGTCGGATAAATAATTAACATAACAAAAATGCGCTTTGCTTACGCAAAACGCATTTTTTGTATACTGTAATAAATATTATTCGCTTCTTAAAGCGGTAACGGGGTCCTTCTTTGCGGCTACTTTCGACGGGAAAAGTCCCGCAACAAGCGTAAGCAGCATACTTATTGCGATAAGCAGAACTGCTCCGCCGACAGGCAGCACCGCAAGACCCGATATATCGGTAATAGCGCCTATTATCGCGTTTATGGGTATAAGCAAGATAAGTGTGACTATTATTCCGATTGCGCCTGCCGTAAAGCCTACAATAAGCGTTTCGGCGTTAAATACCCGTGATACATCACGCTTTGACGCACCCATTGCACGCAGAATACCTATTTCCTTTGTTCTTTCAAGTACGGAAATGTAGGTTATTATTCCTATCATTATGGATGAAACTATAAGCGATATGCTTACAAAGGCGATAAGAATATAGCTTATCGCGTTTATTATTGTTGTTACCGATGAAAGCATAAGTCCGATATAGTCGGTGTAGGTTATTTTTTCATTATCGGCGGCAGAGCTGTTATAATCGCTTATAAGCTCGGATATTGTTTCCTTGGCTTCAAAATCCTTGGGATAGATGTTTATGCCCGAAGGTTTATTGAGATCGGATACGCCCATTTTTGTAAGATTGCCGTCATAGGTATCGGCTTCGCTTTTGCTTTCCATAGCAGATTTAAAGCGTTCCGCAATCTGCTCGTTATCCATACCCGAGGACTGCATTTGCGCTATATACGCCTGATATTCTGCCTGCTCGTTTTCGGGGAGCGTGGATATATAAGCGATAAGCTGTTCGTAATTCATATCAGAAACAGCAGAATCAAACGGTTTGCCTGTGAATACATTTGTTTCGGGGTTGTTTTTTTGCGTCTTTACTATTTCGCTGTCATTTACTTTTTTTATAAGGTGGTCCATAAGCTCGCTTTTGTAGCCTACAAATCCGCTCGTCTCTGAGGTGACGGAGTTTTCGGCAGGCTTGATTATGCCTACAACCGTTATATCCTCGGCGTTTTTTTCAAGTGCGGACTGTACGAAAATGGCGTCGTCGGTTTTGTCTGTCCATGTGCCGTCGGAATTTTTGCTGAAGTAGTCGGTATTGCAAAGCAATCGGAATTTAAGCCCCAATATATCGTCATATGAGTATGATACCTCGGCAGTAGGCTCGATTTTTTCGCCTGCCTGAGCCTTTTTCATCATTTCTTCAAGCTCTTTTGTATCCTTTAAGCCGAGCGAATAAAGCGTATAATCGCTTATCTGATTGTTTTTGTCAACCGCAAGCACGATTTCATTGTATTTTTCGGGCATACGGCCGGCAACAACATCATACTGCTTATTTAAAAATTCCTTGTTGTCGAAAAGCCTTGTCCAAACCTCGGTGTTTGAGAAAGACGACATCTGCGAATATCCGTTAGCCTGTGCGGAATTTTCACCGAACACTGTTGAAAAAACGGTGTTGGGATTGACCCTGTTTCCTTTTTCGTCATATATATTCATAACGGTGGAATATTTATATTCTATTTCGCTTGAATTTGCTTTAAATTCGGGGGTTTTCTCAATATGCTTTTTTAACAGCTCAAGATTGTTTGCCGAAATCCCGTTTACCATTGTAGACATCATTTCGGTCATAATATTGTTGCTGTAAATTTTGTCGGGGTCTCTGCCCTCGGGAACCTCATTTTTTCCCATAAGGTCGCCGGCAAGCTGGCTTATGTCCATTCCGGCTTGCTCAATGGAAATAGGATAGCTTGAAAGCGTGTCCTCCTCAACCTTTTGTATATAGGCGTTTACCCCGTTTGAAAGCGAGAGTATAAGCGCTATTCCTATAATGCCTATCGAACCCGCAAAGGCGGTGAGGAAGGTGCGAGCCTTCTTGGTCATAAGGTTGTTAAGCGAAAGCGAGAGCGCCGTCAAAAATGACATTGACGGACGTTTGCCGCCGTCTTTCTCCTTTAAAGCTTCTTCATTTCCGTCATACGGGTCTGTGTCGTCTGTTATATTACCGTCAAGCAGGCGTACAATTCGTGTGGAATACTGCTTAGCAAGCTCCGGATTGTGCGTTACCATAATTACAAGTCGGTCCTTTGAAATTTCCTTCAAAAGCTCCATTATCTGCACAGAGGTATCGCTGTCAAGAGCGCCCGTAGGCTCGTCGGCAAGCAGTATTTCGGGGTCGTTTACAAGCGCCCTGGCTATAGCTACGCGCTGCATTTGTCCGCCCGACATCTGATTCGGCTTTTTATTAAGCTGATCGCCGAGTCCCACCTTTTTAAGCGCTTCCTCGGCTCTTTTTCGTCTTTCGGCGGCAGGAACGCCCGACAGAGTCAGTGCTAACTCTACATTTGAAAGCACGGTTTGGTGGGGGATAAGGTTATAGCTTTGGAAAATAAACCCGACAGAATGATTGCGGTAATTATCCCAATCCTTGTCTTTATAGGTCTTGGTTGATTTTCCGTTTATAAAAAGGTCGCCGTCGGTGTATCTGTCAAGTCCGCCTATAATATTCAAAAGCGTGGTTTTTCCGCAGCCCGACTGACCGAGTATCGATACAAATTCACAGCTTCTGAATTCAATGCTTACGCCCTTTAAGGCGTGAACCGAGGTATCGCCGACAATATAATCCTTTTTAATATTCCGTAACTTAAACATAACAGACCTCCTGGTTATAGATTTAGACAGTCACGGCATTTTAAAATCATTATAGGAATTATATTCCCGAAATATAAATAGAATATGAATGTTTAAAAAATATTTGATAAATACGGCGAGTAGTGTTATAATTAAGTGAAAATGTTATCTGAAAGGTTATGAAGTATGGAAAAGGTTTTTAAAAAGCTTACCGTGTTTTTATCGGGGCTTCTTATAGTAACTACTGTATTTCTTATATTCGTTATCCCGACCTACATAAGGTCAGAACGGAAAATAGACTTTTTCTCCTCAAATCAGATAGTTGACAATGTTAAAAATATGGAGATCAATATGACCTCCATTATATATGTGCGAAATAAAAAGGGTGATTGGGTAGAGTATCAGCGCTTGCACGGAACCGAAAACCGCATCTGGGTAAGCTTTGATAAAATGCCGAAGTATCTGGGCGACGCCTTTGTTGCCATAGAGGATGAGCGTTTTTGGCAAAACAGCGGTGTTGACTGGAAGCGTACCGCATGGGCGATTGCGAACAGGCTGCTTAAATTCAATTCTACTGAATTCGGCGGTTCCACTATTACGCAACAGCTTATTAAAAATGTCACAAACGACCGTGATAGGGACGCTATGCGTAAAATAAGGGAAATAGTAAGGGCGCTGCTTATATCAAAAAAGCTTACAAAGACCGAGATTTTGGAAGCATACCTTAATACAATACCGCTTGCAAACGGCATATGCGGCGTTCAGGTTGCGGCAAACTATTATTTCAACAAGGATGTAAGCGAGCTTACTCTTACCGAAAGTGCGGCGTTGGCATCTATAACCAACAATCCCTCAAAGTACAATCCGCTTACCGAAAATGGCGCGGAACAGAACGAAAAGCGCCGCCGCCTTGTGCTTGATAAAATGCTTGAGCTTGGCAAAATCACCTACGAGGAATATGATAAGGCTTATAATGAAAAGCTGAAGCTTGACGATTCTCAGGAAGACGATTACGAAATAGAAATCAACAGCTATTTTGTCGATACTCTTATAGACCAGGTTATAGACGAGCTTGCGGAAAAATATAATTGCGATACGAAAACCGCTTCTATGATGTTCTACAACGGCGGATTTAAGATATATTCAACACTTAATCCCGATATACAAAGCAGTATGGAAAAGGTTTATACCGACATAAATACTTATTTTCCGCAAACCGCGGCTAATTTAAACGGCGAAAAGGTACATGCGCAGTCCGCTATGACTGTTATGGATTACAGCGGTCATATTGTGGGGATAGTCGGAGGGGCCGGCGAAAAAACTACCAACAGAGGGCTTAACCGCGCGACAAAATCACCCAGACAGCCCGGTTCTACAATGAAGCCGATAGGTGTTTATGCGCTGGCAATTGATAAGGATATTGTAAATTACTCCTCAAAGGTGATTGACCAACCGATAAAGAATTACTACGGTACGGGCAAAAGCGGACCTAAAGAGTGGTACGGCTATTATAAGGGTACTGTCTCACTTAATTACGCTATAAGAAAATCAATGAACACCGTTCCGGTAAGGCTTCTGCAGGAGGTGGGAATTGACACCTCGTATGATTTTCTTGTTAATAAGCTTAACTGCAAGCATTTGGTGCCTGAAGATAAAAACCTTGCGGCGTTAGCCCTTGGTGGTACCAATTACGGTCTTACCACAACCGAATCCGCGGCGGCGTACGCAATCTTCGGCAATAATGGTGTTTACCATAAGCCTACTACCTACTATAAGATAGAAAGGGCTAACGGCGAGGTTATTTTCGATTATGATGAAACGGGAACGCAGGCTATCAGTCCTGCCTCGGCTACTATAATGAACCACCTACTCCAAGAGGTCGTTTACGGCAGAGAGGGTACGGGCGGCGGAATAGCAGGATATAATTCGAATATGAAGGCTTACGCCAAAACAGGTACATCAAGCGAATCGAAAGACCTTTGGATGGTTGCGGGAACGCCGTATTATGTTGGCTCTGTTTGGTACGGCTTTGATATTCAAAGCGAGGTATCAAACGGCGGAAGCGCGGCGAAAATATGGAAAGCGGTAATGTCAGGGGTTCATAAGAACCTTGAAAAAAAGGAATTCGATGACAGCGATGATGTAGTTAAAAGCGGCGGCGGATATTATAAAAAGGGCAGAAAGATTGAAAATCCCATGTATTCCGCACCGTCTTCAAGCTCCGCACCGTCTTCATCGCAGGAGGCATCGTCCTCCGATGTATCTTCCGTAACCTCCTCTGAGGGCACATCTTCGGGTGATACAGTAACCTCATCGTCAGATAATTTGCAAGAGGGAACAACGCCTGAAACCTCGCCGTCATCTACACCCTCTGCGGATAGCTCATCCCCGGCTTCCTCGGAAGCTTCATCGTCTGCCCCGACCGCTTCGTCAGAGCCGCAATCTCAAACAACGACGGGGTCGCCGTAAAATGGAGACGGTATTTAAGGTAATAGCCACTGTTAAAACGGATTTCCCCGAAAAATTCGGCTTGCCGAGACAAAGCGGCGTTGTAAAGGAGCTTAAGGGCAGAGTGATTTTTGAGCCGCCTTACCGTGATTTTTCGGCGGTGAGGGAGCTTTCCGAATTCTCGCATATCTGGCTTATATGGGGCTTTTCAAAGTCAAATAAAAAAGGTGAGTGGTCTCCGACAGTCCGACCGCCGAGACTCGGAGGTAACGAACGGGTAGGCGTATTTGCGACCCGTTCACCGTATCGGCCGAACCCGGTAGCGCTGTCTGCCGTAAGGCTTGAGGAAATAGAAAACAATCCGGAATTAGGTCCTGTTTTACATATTTCGGGTATTGATATGACTGACGGTACGCCGATATACGATATTAAACCGTATATTTCATATGCGGATGCGGTAAACGATGCGGTTTGCGGATTTGCGGACAAACCGTATGACAAAAAGCTTGAGGTTGAATTGCCGGACGATTTTAAGAAAATTTTTGGTGAGGAAAAATCGGAGCAGCTCATAAAAGCGCTCAGCTGCGACCCGAGACCGAGATACCACAGTGATGCTGACAGGATATACGGCTTTACATTTGCGGGTTTTGAAATCAAATTCAAAACAGACGGAACACGGCTGTATGTGACCGAAATTTTAAAGTCCGAATAGCGTAAAAAAACAAACTTTTTTGATTAAAAAATGAAATTCCTTGTATGATATAGACATATGCACTAATCATATTTCAAATTTAAAGTGCAAAATGCTATAATATACTCACCGAAACAGGCTATGCCTGTAAATTTAGAACGGAGGAATTTATTATGGCAAGATTTACTTTACCGAGGGACATTTATTTCGGTGAGAACGCAATGGAAAACCTTAGAACCCTTAAAGGGAAAAAGGCTATGGTCGTTGTGGGCGGCGGCTCAATGAAACGCTTCGGCTTTCTTGATAAAGCCGTGGGCTATTTAAAGGACGCCGGTTTTGAGGTAGAACTTTTTGAGGGTGTAGAACCCGACCCGTCGGTTGAAACCGTTATGCGCGGTGCCGAGGCTATGAGGAGGTTTGAACCCGATTGGATAGTTGCGATCGGCGGCGGCTCGCCGATAGACGCGGCAAAGGCGATGTGGGCGTTTTACGAGTACCCTGAGGTTACTTTTGAATCGCTTTGCATACCCTTCAATTTCCCCGAACTTCGCAAAAAAGCAAAATTCTGCGCTATTTCTTCTACATCGGGAACTGCGACGGAGGTTACCGCATTCTCTGTTATTACAGATTATTCAAGGGGAATTAAATATCCGCTTGCTGACTTTAATATAACTCCTGATGTTGCGATTGTAGACCCCGAGCTTGCGCAGACAATGCCGCAAAAGCTCGTGGCTCATACGGGAATGGACGCGCTTACCCACGCTGTTGAGGCTTATGTATCAACCGTAGCGAGTCCTTATTCGGACGCGCTTGCTATGAAAGCTATCGAAATGGTTACGGCATATCTGCCCTCATCCTATAACGGCAACCGTGAGTCGAGAGCCGCTATGCACGACGCACAGTGCCTTGCGGGTATGGCGTTTTCAAACGCTTTGCTCGGCATTGTTCACTCTATGGCGCACAAAACGGGCGCTGCTTTCCACGAGGGAAGTATGAAGGACAGGCATCTGCCGCACGGCTGCGCAAACGCAATTTATCTGCCCTATGTAATCAAGTATAACGCGCACGACCAAAGAGCCGCCGAAAGATATGCCGACATTGCAAGGATGCTCGGTCTTTCGGGCAACAGCAACAAGGGACTTATTGAAAGTCTCTGTGCGCTTATTTACAGTATGAATGACCGCCTTAATATTCCGCATACCTTAAAGGAATTCGGCGTAGATGAGGCGGAGTTTAACGCCAAGGTTGACGAGATAGCCGCAAATGCGGTGGGCGACGCCTGCACAGGCTCCAATCCCCGTGCTATCGACCCGGAAACCATGGCAAAGTTATTCAAATGCACATATTACGGCACTGAGGTTGATTTCTGATACTGCCGTGAATAAATTAAAGGAATGATATTAGAAAATGTTTAAAATCGTAAACAAACGCAGTCTTAACCCCACGGTTACGCTGATGGACGTTGAAGCGCCGCTTGTTGCCAAAAAGGCGGAAGCCGGACAGTTTATAATTCTCCGCACCGACGAGGACGGCGAGCGTATACCGCTTACCGTTGCCGGTTTCGACCGTAAAAAGGGTACGGTAAGAATTATATTTCAGATAGTCGGCGCAACGACGGAAAAGCTTAATCATAAGAGCGTGGGCGAATGTCTTGCCGATTTTGCCGGACCCCTCGGTAGACCGACCGAAACCGACGGACTGCGTAAGGTTTGCGTAGTCGGCGGCGGCGTAGGCTGTGCCATTGCTCTTCCGATTGCCGAAAAGCTCCATAGAGAGGGCTGTGAGGTTCACACCATTGTCGGCTTCAGAAACAAGGATCTTGTAATTCTTGAGGATGAGTTTTCCGCTTGCTCGGACAGACTTACAATAATGACCGACGACGGCTCTTACGGCACAAAGGGCGTAGTTACGGCGCCGCTTAAGAAAGCTATCGATTCGGGCGAAAATTACGACGAGGTAATTGCAATAGGTCCGCTTGTTATGATGAAATTCGTTGTGGCAACCACAAAGCCTGCCGGAGTTAAAACCGTTGTTTCTATGAACCCGATAATGATTGACGGAACGGGAATGTGCGGCGGATGCCGCCTTACCGTCGGAGGACAAACCAAGTTTGCCTGTGTTGACGGGCCCGATTTTGACGGTTTTGAGGTTGATTTTGACGAAGCTATGAAGAGGGGCGCTATGTACCGTGATTTTGAGCGCCACGCATACGAGGAAACCTGCAATTTGTTTAAAGGGGAGGTGCAGTAAGAGATGAATATGGATCCTAAAAAGCACGAAATGCCGGTTCAGGAGCCGGATGTGAGAAATCATAATTTTTCCGAGGTTGCTCTCGGTTACAGTGAAGAAACTGTGCTTTCCGAAGCGACACGCTGTCTTAACTGCAAGCATATGCCTTGCGTTACGGGCTGTCCCGTTAATATTCATATCCCAGCTTTCATTGAAAAGGTGAAAGAGGGCGACTTTGAGGGCGCTTATAAGATTATTTCCGAATCCTCAAGCCTTCCTGCTGTGTGCGGCAGAGTATGTCCGCAGGAAACACAGTGCGAGTCAAAATGCGTCCGCGGTATAAAGGGCGAACCCGTAGGCATTGGCAGACTTGAAAGATTTGTTGCCGATTGGCATAACGAACACGCGTCCGAAAATGTAAACAAACCCGAATTTAACGGGCATAAGGTTGCGGTGGTAGGTTCGGGACCGTCAGGTCTTACCTGTGCCGGCGACCTTGCGAAAAAGGGCTACAAGGTATCGGTCTTTGAGGCGCTTCACACTGCGGGCGGCGTGCTTGTTTACGGAATACCCGAGTTCCGTCTGCCCAAACAAATTGTTAAAAAAGAGGTCGATACGCTGAAATCCCTCGGCGTTGAAATAGATACCGACGTAATTATCGGTAAGACCGTTACCGTTGACGAGCTTTTTGATATGGGCTATGAAGCGGTGTTTATCGGTTCGGGCGCAGGACTTCCGAGATTTATGGGAATTGAGGGCGAGGCTCTTTGCGGCGTTTACTCCGCAAATGAATTTTTGACCCGAAATAACCTTATGAAGGCATATAAGGACGGCAGTGCAACACCGGTTATGCACGCTAAAAAGGCTGTTATAGTCGGCGGAGGAAATGTTGCTATGGACGCCGCCCGTACCGCAAAACGGTTAGGCGCAGATGTGACTGTGGTTTACCGCCGTACAGAAAAAGAGCTGCCTGCGCGCCGTGAAGAGGTTGAGCACGCTATGGAAGAAGGAATTGTGTTTAAATTCCTCACCAATCCTGTTAAAATTGAGGGTGAAGACGGCTGGGTTAAGAGTATTCTTTGCCAGCAGATGGAGCTGTCCGAGCCTGATGAATCGGGCCGTGCGAGACCTGTGCCGGTTGAGGGTAGTGAATATGAAATTGAGGCAGACTGTGTTATTATGTCGATAGGGACTTCGCCGAATCCGCTTATCAAATCCACCACAAATGGACTTGAAGTAAATAAGCGCGGCGGAATTATCGTAAACGAAGAAACAGGCGCTACCTCAAGAGAGGGCGTTTACGCCGGCGGCGACGCGGTAACGGGTGCCGCAACGGTAATACTTGCAATGGGAGCCGGTAAAACCGCCGCAAAAGCCATTGACGAATATATTTCCTCAAAGTAAAAAAATCCGTACAGACTGTTCTCTGTACGGATTTATTATACGGTGAAATTATGATTATTATAATAACTGGTGCAAGACCGCACTGGTTTACGAAAAATATAACGCCTGCGAATTCATTTAATGCGTTCGCAGGCGTTTTCTTCTGATATTTATTTATCAGTCGTGCTGTTTTCTGAAGCCCTTGCGGTCTCTGTGACCGTCACGCTTTGCGGGACGGGGCTGGGGGACATCGTCGGCATCGGGAGCAACCGTTTCGCCGTTTACCTCAACAAGCGCGTCTCTGCGTGAGAGATTGATTCTGCCCTGATCGTCGATATCGGTAACCTTTACTATTACCTGATCGCCGACGGCTACAACATCTTCAACCTTTTCAACACGCTTTGTATCAAGCTTTGAGATGTGAACAAGTCCTTCCTTACCGGGAGCGATTTCAACAAAGGCGCCGAAGGTCATAAGACGGGTTACTTTGCCGCTGTAAATAGCGCCGACCTCGGGGTCGTTTGCGATAAGCTCAATTATCGAGATAGCCTGTTTTGCCTTATCGGTATCAAGACCGGAAACATAAACATGACCGTCTTCCTCAATGTTGATGGTGCAGTCGCACTGCTCCTGAATAGACTGGATAACCTTGCCCTGCTTACCGATAACATCGCCGATTTTATCGGGGCTGATTGTGGTTGTAAGCATTTTCGGAGCGTATTTTGAAAGCTCGGTTCTCGGCTCGGGTATACACTTGAGCATAACCTCGTCGAGTATATAATCTCTTGCCTTGTGAGTTTTTGCAAATGCTTCTTTGATTATTTCGGGTGTAAGACCGTGAACTTTTAAGTCCATCTGGATAGCAGTAATACCCTTGTGAGTACCTGCTACCTTAAAGTCCATATCGCCGTAAAAATCCTCAAGACCCTGAATGTCAACCATGGTCATAAAGTCGCCGTAAACGCCCTTATCACCTGTGATAAGTCCGCAGGAGATACCTGCAACGGGCGCTTTAATCGGAACACCGGCAGCCATAAGAGCCAGTGTTGAACCGCATATAGAGCCTTGCGAGGTAGAGCCGTTCGAGGAAAGAACCTCGGATACAACACGGATAGCGTACGGGAATTCCTCAACGCTCGGAATTACCGGAACAAGAGCCTTTTCCGCAAGCGCTCCGTGACCGATTTCACGCCTACCGGGGCCTCTTGACGGCTTTGTTTCACCTACCGAGTATGAGGGGAAATTGTAGTGGTGAATATATCTCTTTGTAACCTCTTCATCAAGACCGTCAAGCTTCTGAGCCTCGCTTATCGGAGCTAAGGTAGCTACCGAGAGAACCTGAGTCTGACCGCGGGTGAACATACCCGAGCCGTGAACACGGGGGAGAAGGTCTATCTGTGCGTTTAAGGGGCGTATTTCGTCAATACCTCTGCCGTCAACACGCTTCTTTTCGTTTTTAAGCCAATCCCTTACAACATGCTTTTGAACCAAGTACATTATTTCCTCGATCTTAGCTTCGTTGCCTTCAAACTTCTCGTCAAATTTCTCGTGAACCGCATTGTAAATGGGGAGGAGGGCGGCGTCTCTTACCGTCTTATCGTCGGTATCAAGTGCTTTCTTTACATCCTCAATGCAGAAATCTTCGATTTCCTTAAATATTTCGGGGTCGGGATCGTTGGACTCAAACTCAAACTTCGGCTTGCCGATTTCGGCTACTATGCCGTTTATGAATTTAACAACCTCTTTATTAGCTTCGTGGCCTGCCATAATGCAGTCGAACATAAGCTCGTCCGAAATTTCGTTAGCTCCCGCCTCAATCATAGCAACCAAATCTTCGGTTGAAGAAACGGTAAGGTTAAGGTCGGACTTCGCACGCTGATCAAGAGTCGGGTTAATAACGATTTCACCGTCAACAAGTCCTACATTAACGCTTGAAATAGGACCTGCCCACGGAATATCGGAAATTGCGATTGCAGCGGAAACGCCTATTGCGGCCGCAACCTCAGGTGAGCAATCGGGGTCAACCGACATAACGGTTGCAACAACAGAGCAGTCGTTACGCATATCTTTGGGGAAAAGCGGACGGATAGGTCTGTCAATGCAGCGTGAAGCAAGTATCGCCTTTTCGGTGGCTCTGCCTTCTCTTCTTGTGAAAGAACCGGGCAGTCTGCCTACCGCATACATTTTTTCCTCATAATCAACCGAAAGCGGGAAGAAATCCACACCTTCACGGGGCTTTGCCGACGCTGTAACCGTGCAGAGAACCTTAGTTTCGCCGTAGGTTGCCATAACAGCGGCATTAGCAAGCTGTGCCATCATACCGGTTTCAAGCTTTAAGGGTCTGCCGGCAAGTGTTGTTTCGTAAACCTTGTAGTTTTCAAACATACTTTAATAATCTCCTTTTCTTTTTTTCGGAGACTTCCGGTTAGCAATAAATCCGATGTCCGATAGCGCTCGGGCGCCCGATTTACCGCTAAAGCACGAAAATCTCCTTTTAATTTTACAATAAGGCAGACCGGAAAATTTTTCGGTCTGCCTTTAATGTACGCATTATTTACGGATGCCGAGTTTTTTGATTATAGCACGGTATCTTTCAATGTCATTCTTCTGGAGGTAAGCCAAGAGGTTTCTTCTGTGACCTACCATCTTAAGAAGACCGCGATAGGAATGACGATCCTTAGGGTGTACCTTTAAGTGAGCGTTAAGCTCGTTGATTCTGGTAGTGAGAAGTGCTATCTGCACCTCCGGAGAACCGGTATCGCCCTCATGAATAGCGTAATCCTTCATAATCTGCTGCTTTAATTCTTTGGTCATTTTTTTCACTCCTTTAAATATCATCCGTAAACCAAGCAAAGGGTCATAAGTGAATCCCGAAAAGGGCAGACGCCCAAGGCATAGTATACGGTAGCCTAAGTATTATATCACGGTAGGAAAAAAAAATCAAGCAAAATTTAACTGTTCTGTGTTTTCAAAAAGTTCAAAATTTATTTGTTGACAAAACGAAGCATTGTGTTATAATAGTTAGCAAACTAACAATTATCTGTGAGGTGATGAAATGTGCGCTGAAAACGATATAGGTTTTGAGATCCGCACGCTTTCTAATTTGATCAGAAGAGATGTTGAAAAAAACATCGCCGAAATGAAGCTTGAGCCCAATCAGAGAATACACGGCTGGGCGATAAACTATTTTTATGAAAATCGGGACAGGGACATTTTCCAAAAGGATTTTGAGGAAAAATTCTCAATAAGGCGCTCAACCGCCAGCAACATACTTAAGCTTATGGAAAAAAACGGATATATTAAGCGTGTGAGTGTTGAAAGCGACGCCCGTCTTAAAAAAATAGTGCTTACGGATAAGGCGGTAAGCGTTCACAAAAAAATATGCGAGGATATTGCCGAGCGTGAAAAGAGACTCAGAACCGGTATAGACGAAGAAGAGCTTAATACCTTTTTCCGTGTTATGGAAAAGCTCAAAAAGAATATGGAAAATGCGGAATAGCCCTTTTAAGAGGAGATAAATTATGATAAAAACACTTATGGGCAGTATAAGGGAGTATAAGAAGACCTCGATTTTAACGCCTGTTTTGGTTTCAATCGAGGTAATTGTCGAGTGTATTATTCCTTTTTATATTGCAAAGCTTATTAACCACATACAGGACGGAACGGATATGTCCCTTATTTTAAAATACGGATTTATGCTTATCGGGCTGGCATTCGTTTCGCTGTTTTTCGGCGCAATGGCAGGCAAGACCTGCGCTACCGCTTCCTGCGGCTTTGCAAAAAATTTAAGGCACGACCTGTTTTATAAGGTACAGGAGTTCTCCTTTACTAACATAGATAAATTTTCAACCTCAAGCCTTGTAACAAGGCTTACAACAGATATATCCAATGTCCAGATGGCTTATATGATGATTATAAGGATCGCCGTCCGTTCACCGATGATGTTTATTTTCGCTATGATTATGGCGTTCAAGATGTGTCCGCAGCTTTCGACGGTTTATGTTATTGTAGTGCCGTTTTTGGCTTTTGCGCTTTTCCTTATAATTAAAAAGGCGATGCCGCTCTTTAACAGAATTTTCAAGAAGTACGATAATCTTAACAATTCCGTGCAGGAAAATATCAAGGGTATGCGTGTTGTAAAGTCCTTTGTGCGTGAGGATTACGAGAAAAATAAATTCGCAAAAGCGTCCGAGGAGGTTCGCAATGACTTCACAAGAGCGGAAAAGCTTGTGGCTCTTAACGGACCTGTAATGCAACTTGCGATGTATGTCGCTATGATATTGGCGTCCTACTTCGGTGCAAAGCTGATAATAGGCTCCGGCGGTTCGGCTATGGGCGTCGGCGACCTTTCAAGCCTTTTAACCTACGGTATGCAGATACTTTCAAGCCTTATGATGCTTTCAATGATTTTTGTTATGATAACAATTTCAAGCGCATCGGCACAGCGTATCTGCGAGGTTTTAAAAGAGGAAAGCAGTATCGAAAATCCGCAGAACCCCATAATGTCCGTGCCTGACGGCAGTATAGATTTTAATAATGTTTCCTTTAAGTATCACAAGGAAGCCGAAAAATGCGCGCTTACGGATATTAACCTGCATATAAAATCCGGTGAAACCATCGGAATAATCGGCGGAACGGGAAGCAGTAAATCCTCGCTTATACAGCTTATTTCACGCCTTTACGATGTGAACGAGGGCGAGGTTAAGGTAGGCGGAAACAACGTAAAGGACTACGATATTGAAACGCTGCGTAACGCGGTTTCGGTAGTGCTTCAGAAAAATGTACTTTTCTCGGGTACTATTAAGGATAACCTTCGTTGGGGTAATATGAACGCAACCGACGAGGAGCTTGTCCGTGTTTGTAAGCTCGCCCAAGCAGATGAATTTATTTCCTCTTTGCCGGACGGCTACGATACCCATATTGAGCAGGGCGGCACCAATGTTTCGGGCGGACAGAAGCAAAGACTTTGCATAGCAAGGGCACTTCTTAAAAAGCCGAAGATAATTATATTCGACGACTCTACAAGCGCTGTTGATACCAAGACAGACGCGCTTATAAGAAAAGCGCTGTCAACCGAAATACCCGATACCACAAAGCTTATAATCGCACAGCGTATTTCCTCGGTGCAGGACGCCGACCGTATTGTCGTTATGGACGACGGCAAAATCAACGCCGTCGGCACGCACGAGGAATTACTGCAAAGCAACGATATATACAAGGAAGTTTATTATTCTCAGAATAAGGCAGGTGAAGAATAATGCCGGGACCCAGAGGCTTTAAGGGAGGACCCAAAGCTAAGAATACAAAGGGTACTCTTTCAAGACTTTTTAAATATCTTTTTAAATATTACAAAGCATATCTTTGCATAGTTGCGGTGTGTATTCTTTTGAGCGCGGTTGCAGGGACGGTCTCGTCACTGTTCCTTAATCAGCTGATACTTGCCATCAGAGACGGAATTGAATCAGGCTACGGCGCAGTTTCCGCAAGACTTATGCAGATAATAGGTATGATGGCGGGCTTTTATGTGGTAGGCGTGGTTTCCTCGTTTATCTATTCAAGGCTTATGGCGATAGTAACACAGGGATTTTTGGATAAAATGCGTCAAAATATGTTCGGCAATATGCAAAGGCTTCCGATAAAGTATTTTGACACTCATACCCACGGCGATATTATGAGTTACTATACCAACGATACGGATACTCTCCGCCAGTTGATATCTCAAAGTATGCCTCAGCTTTTCACTTCGTTTCTTACCATAATAACGCTTCTGTTCTATATGCTTTATTTAAGCGTATGGATGACGCTTGTGGTATTTGTCGGAGTGCTGGCAATGACCTTGGTAACCAAAAGAATCGGCGGCAACAGCGCACGGTATTTTATAAAACAGCAGAAGGCTATCGGCGTGGTTGAGGGATATATCGAGGAAATGATGAACGGACAGAAAGTCGTTCAGGTCTTTTGTCACGAGGAAGAAAGCAAAAAGGACTTTGATAAGATAAACGAACAGCTTTTTAAAGACGCTGAAAGCGCAAATATCTTTGCGAATATCCTAATGCCGATAATGGGCAATATAGGAAATATTCTTTATGTGCTTATAGCCTTTATCGGCGGTATATTGATAATTTCGGGAGCGCCGAACCTTTCTTTATCGGGTCAGGCAATTTCCGTTGCGGTTGTAGTTCCTTTCCTTAATATGACAAGGCAGTTTACTATGAGTATAAGTCAGGTTTCACAGCAGGTAAACTCGGTGGTTATGGCAATGGCAGGTACAGAGCGTATATTTGAGCTTATGGATGAAAAGCCCGAGACCGACGACGGATATGTAACTCTTGTAAACGCGAATATTGACGAGAACGGCAATATAACCGAAAGCGAAAAGCGTACAGGCGTGTGGGCGTGGAAGCATCCGCACCACGACGGAACGGTCACATATACCCGTCTTACAGGCGATGTGCGGCTGTTCGATGTTGATTTCGGCTATGTTCCCGATAAAATAGTGCTGCATAACATCGATATTTACGCAGAGCCTGGTCAGAAAATAGCTTTCGTAGGCGCTACGGGAGCGGGAAAGACCACAATTACAAATCTTATAAACAGATTTTATGATATTGCCGACGGTAAGATACGCTATGACGGTATCAATATAAATAAAATCAAAAAGGCTGATTTGCGCAGGTCATTAGGCGTTGTTTTGCAGGATGTAAACCTGTTTACGGGTACCGTTATGGACAATATTCGCTACGGCAGACTTGAAGCTACCGATGAGGAGTGTATATCGGCGGCAAAGCTTGCGAACGCTCACGGATTTATTAAAATGCTTCCCGAGGGTTATAATACGGTGCTTAAGGGCGACGGCAGCGGTCTTTCACAGGGACAAAGACAGCTAATATCCATTGCCAGAGCCGCGGTTGCGGATCCGCCTGTTATGATACTTGACGAGGCAACCTCAAGCATAGATACCCGTACCGAGGCTATTGTTCAAAAGGGTATGGACAGATTGATGCAGGGCAGAACGGTATTTGTCATAGCGCACAGACTGTCAACGGTTCAGAATTCCGATGTTATTATGGTGCTTGACCACGGAAGAATTATAGAGCGCGGCAGCCATAAGAAGCTTATTGAGGAAAAAGGCAAGTATTATCAGCTATATACGGGCGCGTTTGAGCTTGAATAAAGAAAATCCTGCCGGTTGGCAGGATTTTCTTTGCATATAAATCTCTTTGTGCGAATAGAATTTAACAAACGAGCATAAAGAGAGGAAAGAATTATGGAAGAAAAAATAATCAAATCAAGCGTTTTTGTAAATGAGACCGTTTTTAACGAAACCTGCGAACAGCCGATAGATGTTGATTTCACTCTGCCCGATTTTTGTGCGGATATTTCCAAAATATTCAAATGCCGCGCGGTATCGCACATATCGTCAAAGAACCTCGGAGGCAAGGTAATAACAATAGACGGAAGTGTTTGCATCACTGTTATCTATTGCGATGAAAACGGCAAGCTCTGCTCATATGAATATCAGTATCCGTTCAGCAAAAATCTTGAAATGGACGAGGAAGCGTCGGGAGCAAATCTTACCTGCCATTCAAAATGCGATTACATAAACTGCCGTGCCGTAACCGGCAGAAAGGTGGATATACACGGTGCCGTGAGCATAACCGTAAGGGTTTTCAAAAGAAAATCGACCGATATTGTATCGGATATTGACGACTGCAACATCGAACAGCGCAGGGGCACGGCTCCCGCAACGGTTCCAATGGGTTATTCGGAAAAATATATTACGGTCGAAGAGGATATAGGCATAGGTCAGGGACAGCCTCAAATAGGCAGGATACTGAGATATGACGCCAAGCCCTGCGTAAGAGAAAGCAAAATAATAAACGACAAAATTGTGGTTAAGGGAGACATTTCTGTCTGGATACTGTATTCGCCGGACGGGGAAGGGGCAGAGCAATGCGTTAAAACGGTAATACCCTTCAGTCAGATAATGGATATGGAGGGCGTGACGGATTCCTGCGAATGCGATACGGGCGCAGATGTAGCTTTTCTTGAAATTAAACCGAGAAATACAGACGACGGCGCTAAGTGCTTTGCGTTTTCCGCAAAACTGCTTATAACAAGCGAGGCTTACTGCGGTAACGATGTCGCCGTTTTGCTTGACGCGTTTTCACGCAAGTTTGCCGCTGATTTTAAGAGAGAGAGAATTTGCTTTAACAAAATCTGCGACAATATAAGCGAGATATTCCACTGTAAAAAGAACATAGAGCTTGACGAGCCGATTTCCTCCGTAATTGATTTATGGTGCGATATACAGTCGAGCAGTGTTAAATTCGAGGACGGCTCGATGATAATAAACGGCACGGTTTTAGCGAGCGTTATTTCCTGCGGCAGCGGCGGCGAAACGCTTTATTTTGAAAAGCCTATCGATTTTGAGTACAAATATATGCTTAAAGGCAACACCGAGGGCTTGCACTGTACGCCCGAAATCAGCATAAGCTCTTGCGGATATACAATAATGTCCGCCGAGACCGTGGAGCTTAGAATCGACCTTTCGATAAACGCCGCAATTTATTCCTCTAATAATATGCCGCTTATTACGGATGTTACGGTAGACGAAAACACCCCCGGCGTTCAAAGCGCAAAATGCGCTATGACAATTTACTTCACCGCAGACGGCGAGTGTGTTTGGGATATTGCAAAGCACTATAACGCAAGCGTTGAGGAAATTATGAAGATAAACGAGCTTGATGAGGAGTGCTTACCCGAGGGGAAGATGTTGTTGATACCGGCGCTTTAAAATAAAAAAATCCGATTATGAAGTAATTTCATAATCGGATTTTTGTTGCGTTTTGTTATTTGTTTTTTTCACCGCACGGCATAAAATCATTATCAAAGGTTATAACGCAACGGTAGGTCGGATTAAGCCTTGCGACTTTTTCTTTGATTATATTTTCAAGCTCTTCATGCGACATTTTAAATTCAGCCGGAACAACCACATCAAAAATCAAATTAGTCCATTTTTCACCTGCGGGCGTCATACGGAAATCGTGCAAGGACATATAGGGGTCAATATCGGTTACAATTTTTTCAAGCTGCCGTCGGGTCTCGTTCACCGTTTCGTTATTTATGTCAATCGGGTCCATATGGATGACAAGCGCAATGTTGTATCTTTCCTTTACAAGCTTTTCGCACAGGTCTACCTGCTCATGGCATTTCACAAAATCCGAATTTTGCGGAACCTCAACATGAACGGACGCGAACTGGCGGCCCGGACCGTAATTGTGTACTATAAGGTCGTGAATACCTATAAATCCCTCAAATGAGAGCACGGTGTTTTTGATTTCATTTATTGTGGTGCTGTCGGGCGGTGCGCCGAGGATAAGGTTAAGCGTGTCTCTACCGGTTAAAAAGCCTGAACACAGAATGAACACGGATAAAAGCAAACCCATTACGGCGTCGAGGTTAAAGGGGAGCTTTACAAGGCTTGAAACCCCTACCGAAATAAGTATAACACAGGTTGAAAGCATATCGTTGATCGAATCCTGCGCCGTAGCTTTAAACACACCCGAATCCGCTATTTTGCTTAATTTACTGTTGAAAATATACATCCACAGCTTTACAAAAACGGAAATTACAAGAACCGCAACCGCAAGAACGGAATATACGGGGGCAGCTTCCTGCTTTATAAGCGCTTTAAGCGAGGCTTTAAACAGCTCCGCTCCCACAAGAAGTATAAGCATTGCCACAATAAAAGCGGACATATATTCCATTCTGCCGTGACCGAACGGGTGGTCTCGGTCTGCCGGCTTTCCCGCCATTTTGAAGCCTATCAGCGTTATGACAGACGACCCCATATCGGACAGGTTGTTAAGACCGTCAGCCGTTACGGAAATACTCGCCGTCATAAGACCGGCGGTAATTTTTATTATGCAAAGCAGCATATTGCAGAATATACCTACACCGCCGCTTAGCGTTCCGTATTTTCGTCGGACAGCAGGGTTTAAAACATCGTCGCCGTTTTTTACAAAAAGCTTTATTAACAGCCGTGTCATTAAAGCTTTACCCCTTTAGCGCCCTTTGCGCCGAAAGAAACGCCCGATAGAATGTTAGTGTCTATTGTAAATGTCAGGTTATCTCGGTTTCTCTGTCTCTTAAACGCCAGCGAAACAAGGCGGTCGATCATATCGGTGTATTTAAGACCTGTTGCCTCCCAAAGATAAAAGGCGAGAGAACCGGGTATAGTGTTTATCTCGTTTGCGTAGACCTTATCGGTATCGCAGTCGATAAGAAAATCTATTCTTACAACGCCCGAAGCGCCCATTGCCTTAAAAATATCACAGGCAACCGTCCTTATTTCATCAGACTTTTCTTTTGTAAGGTCTGCCGGAATTTTTCTGCCGAGAGAAGCCATACCTTTACTGCCGCCCTTAGAACCCGAAAGGTACTTATCTTTATATGAAAGTATTGCGTCGTGCATAAACGGCTCCTCGCAGACGCTTGCCTCACATTCGTCCGAGTCGCCTATTACCGAGCAGTTTATTTCACGCAGGTTTGTGACTGCGTGTTCTGCAAGCAATCTGTCCGCGAACGAAGCGGCGAGGGTAATGGCGGTGTCCAGCTCGTCTGCGCTGTTTACCTTTGATATGCCTACGCTTGAGCCTAAATTTACGGGCTTTATTATAAGCGGATAACCGATTTTTTCGGCAATTTCAGCCGAAACTGCTGCTTTATCGTTAAGATAATCTCTTGAACGGAATGTAATGCAGTCAAGAACAGGAAGACCCGCGCTTTTAAGCACGCTTTTGAATACCGCCTTATCCATACCTACAGCGGCGGAAAGTATATCGCAACTGATGTAGGGAATTCCGAGATATTCAAAATATCCCGCCATAGTGCCGTCCTCGCAGTTTGTTCCGTGAACAACGGGTAAGCATACATCAATTCCGATATCCTTCTTTTTGGAAAAAACACCTGTATTTAGGTATTTCATAAATACCCCGTCGCCTTTTCTTATAAATGTTACAGGCTCGGCATTTTTTAAAAGCTCGGGCAGATTTCTGTAATTTTCGATTTCAAAAAGACAGCCGCCCGTGTACATTTCACCGTTTTTGGTGACATATACGGGGGTGACATCATATTTTTCACGGTTAATGGCACGCATTGCCTGAACGGCGGAAATAATCGATACCTCGTGTTCGACCGAGCGACAGCCGAAAAATACCGCAATATTAGTTTTCATAAAGCACACACCTATCAGTTTAAATAATTATCCGGCAAATCGTTCTCAAGCAGAACAGCCGTGTTTTTATCCGCAAGACCGCCGTATATTTCCATGGCCTCTTTAAAGCTTGAGACCACAAACAGCTTATCTGACGGGAAGTTGACCGAGCATACGCCGTCCTTAAGCGGTTTTGAACGGTTAAGTCCGACAAGTATAATTATATCACATATTTTTGCGGCTTCAACCCCCAACGCAAAATTGCAGTCGTATTCCCGCGCTCCGAGCTCAATCAGTCCCGGTGTGATTATTACCTTTTTCATATTGTCAAAACGGGAAAGCACCCGCACAGCCTCAATCGAGCCTTCGGGGTTTGCGTTGTAGGCGTCATCTATAAGCGTTGAGCCTGCAACGGATTGCTTGATTTCAAGTCTGTGTTCGGTAGGCTTAAGGGCGGCCGCGGCAAAGCGTATGCTCTCGTCGCTTACCCCAAGAAACGAAGCCAATGCGGCGGCACCCGTTATATTGATTATGTTATGAAGTCCCAAAAGTTTTGTTGAAATACAAATACTGTCGTCTTTAGACTTGAATGTAAATTCCGAGCCGTTTTTGCCGTAGGTAATGTTTGACGCACTGTAATCAAACCTTTGAGTTCCGTATATATTGTAAAGCGATGGGTCTATTCTCTTAATAAGCTCCGCACTGTCACCGTTTACAAACATACTTCCTGAGTTTTTAAATACCTCGTCCGCCAGCTCGAATTTTGTTTTAAATACATTGTCAACCGTTTTAAAGGTGTCAAGGTGCTGTTCGCCGACAGAGGTTATAATTCCGTATTTCGGATGAACAATATCACATATTTCTTTAATATCGCCGATATTCTTCGCACCCATTTCGCATATAAATATTTCTGTCTGCGGTTTAAGCTGTTCTCTTACGGTTCTTACAACACCCATAGGCGTGTTAAAGCTGTGCGGCGTTGCGAGAACATTGTATTTTTCGCTTAAAATTCGGCTTAGTATAAACTTAGTGGAGGTTTTGCCGTAGCTACCCGTAATGCCTATGACGATAAGGTCTTTGTGCGCCTTTAAAATTTTCTTTGCGTCATTTATATACCATTTTGTAATTGCCTTATCAAGCGGTGCTGTTACAAAGCGGCAGAAAAGACACAAAAGGGGAGAAACAAATGAAAGCATAACGGTAAGCATTACCGCAATTTCGCCTGCAAGGGTGCCGTAAAATACGCAAAAAAGGGTAATAAGAACAGCCAAAAGCACTATCGCCGCCGCAAACAGCCTTTTAACGCGTCCTGTAAAAACAAGCTTTTTTATTGATTTTTTTTGAACCCTTACCGCCGTAATAATACGCACGGCAAGAACCGCCGCCGTGAATATAAGGAATACGAGGTTGAGCTTTTCTTTATGCGAAAGAAGCGAAGCAATACAAAAACCGATACATTCAAGGCATAAATATATTGAGTAACCGTCTTTGACCCAAGAAAAATAGCGAGAGGGGAAATATGAGTTCTGCTGGAGCATCTGGTTTTGCCGCACAAGCGCAAAAACGGCGGAGACGGCGGCGAGTATCAAGGATGAAAGATATAAATAATTCAAAACACGCACTCCCTTTTATTTAATAAAGCTGTCAAGTATTGCCGCCGTTTGATACGGCTGTTCTATAAAGGAAAAATGCCCCGCTCCCTTAATTACACACAGTCCGCAGTCGGGAATAAGCGATTTAATGGTCTCGGCGTCCCGAAGCGGTGTGTCGCTGTCATTTTCGCCCCAAATAAGCAGGGTGGGCGCTTTTATGTTGCTTATAATATTTCTGAGGTCTGTGTTCACAAGAGATACCATTGTTTTTCTTAATACCTCGGGTGCGGCATTGTAATCGGCAGAGCCGTAACGGCGGCGAGCCTTGTTAAGCAGTCCCTCTGTTTTGCCGTTAAGCCCCGGCAGAGTAAGCACCCGTTTTATGGCTTTAAAGCATTTTGCCCTGAATTTTTGTTTAAGGCTTTTTTGGGGTATTAAACCGGCGGAATCAAGCAAAACTATTTTTGGAGGGTTTACCATACCGTCAGCCGCCATTTTAAGCGTTACCCGTCCGCCGTGGGAGTGACCTATCATAATAGGGTCGTGAAGATCTACCTTTTTCATAAATTTAAGAACAAAGTCACAGTAATCGTCAAGAGTCCAGGGTGTTTTCATAGTCTCCGAACCGCCGCAACCGGGGAAGTTTACCGCAACAAGACGGCAACGGCCGCAAAGAGTATCCATAATTCCTTTATAAACATCAAAGGAAGAACCCCAGCCGTGCAGGAGCAGTATGGGAATACCCGTACCGACCTCGGTATATTGAATGTCAAGACCGTCTATAATAATATTCATATCATATGACCTCAAATATATTTTATAGTTCTGAATTTTCATTATACCAAAAACGCGCTTAAAAAAGAAGTCTTTTTTCAAAAAAAGGAAAATTTATCAAATTAACCGACAAAATTGTCAATTTGTCTATTTACTTTTCGCTTTTAAACAGGTAGAATATTTACATAATGTATCCGGAGGTGTTATTGGTGGCAAAAAGTATGGCGGAAGAAATATTCGGCGCCGAACGGCAGGCGGAAAAAATTCTGTCGGATGCGGAAGACAATGCGCTTTTGCTTGAAAACCGTGCAAAGGAAAAGGCAAAGGACGAAAAAAAGCGCATTACGGACGAGGCTCACAGCTTTGCGGATGAGCTTTTGAAAAAAGCTTATGAGGACTCCGAAGCGTTAAAAAGCAGTGCGGTAAAGGAATCCGAAAAGGATACGGACGCTTTAAAGCAGGCGTTTGAAAAAAACCTTAACGCCGCCGCGCAGGCTGCAATTGAAATTATTGCCAAGTAAATTTCAAAAATTTTATAAAAGTGTGGTGATTTGATTTGGCTAAGCTTAAATGCAAGCTTGTAAGTATCTATGCGCCAAGAAGCGAAGAAAAAGCGCTTTTAAGGCGGCTTCAGGAAATGTCGGTTATCGATATAGATACCGCGGCATCCGATGAAGAAACCGCAGCTTTGCCGGACGGCTATTACAGAACCGATACCGCCGACAGGACCGCGGCTTACGAAAGAAACGCCGCTACCGCGGAATCGGCGCTTAAAATACTGTCGGTCCGTGCGCCGCATAAAAAGGGACTTGCCGGAATGTTCGGAGGCGCAAGATATCTTACCCCCGAACGCTTTTATTTAAAGCGTGAGCAGATTGAAAGTGCGCTTTCACTGGCAAACAGGGTTATTGAGGCCGACCGTGCCATTGCGGAGGAAAAAGCGGAAATAGTAAGACTTAACACTACCCGTGAACAGATGCTTCCGTGGATGCCGCTTGATGTGCCGCTATCTTTTTCGGGAACGGCAAAAACAAGGGCGTTTATAGGTACTGTTACGGGTGTTTATACGCTTGACAGTCTGAACGAAAAAATTGCCGCCGCAGATCCGACCCTTTCTCTATATACGGAGATAGTAAGCGTCGGCAAAAGTGTGACATATATTTTTGCGTGCTGTCCCGTTTCCGAACAGGCAAAAGCGGAAAGCGTATTGAGGGGACTTGCTTTTGCAAGACCCGTGCAGATAACCTCAAAGCTTCCCCGTGACAAAATAGCTTCGAAAGAGGAAAGAGCCGCCAAATGCAAGGAAAGAATTGACGGATATTTAAAGAAAATTAAGGAAATATCCGAAAGAACCGAAGAAATCGAAGGTCTTGCTGATTATTGCAGACGGCACGCCGAGCGATATAAGGCAATCGGCGAAACGGGCGGCACGGCTCACACGGTAATGATAAAGGGATATGTTGCCGAGCGTGATATGCCGTACCTTGAAAAACAGCTTAATCGGCAGTTTACCGTTGTAATAGAGGCGGAGGACGCCGACGAGGAATTGGCTCCAGTACAGCTTCAGAACAACGCCTTTGCCCGTCCGGCGGAATCGCTTGTTAAAATGTATTCTCTGCCGGGACCCCACGATATAGACCCGACCCCGATAACAGGCTTCTTCTATTACCTGTTTTTCGGTATGATGTTCTCCGACGCGGGTTACGGTCTTATAATGATATTGGCGACTACCTTTGCGCTCAAAAAGCTCCGCCCTTCGCCCGAAATGCGGCAGAGTATGCGGCTTTTCAGATACTGCGGAATTTCCACGCTTCTGTGGGGGCTTGTTTACGGAAGCTTTTTCGGAGACAGTATAGCGGTTATAAGCGAAAAGTTCTTCGGTCATAAGGTTGCGCTTCCCGCGCTTATCGACCCGATGAACGGCGACGCGGTTACGATGCTGATACTAAGCCTTGCTTTGGGACTTATTGAAATAATCGTCGGTCTTTGCGCTAAATTCGCAACCTGTATGAAAAACGGCGATAAAGCAGGAGCGTTTTTCGACGCCGGACTTTGGATAACCCTTTTAACGGGTGTAGCCGTAATGGCTGTCGGATTTTATACGCTCCCTGTTTTGAAAACCGTAGGCGCGGTAATAGCTTTGGCTTCCGTTTTGGGTCTTATTCTCACTCAGGGCAGAGATAAGAAGAACCCTATAGCGCGGCTGTTCTCGGGTATCGCTTCACTTTACGATATAACAAGCTATGTAAGCGACCTGCTTTCATTCTCACGCCTTATGGCGCTGGGGCTTACCACATCGGCTATGAGCGCGGTTTTCAATATGCTGGCAGGTATGGGCGGCAGAACGGTTGGCGGATTTATAATGCTTATTATTATATTCCCCGTCGGTCATGCCATAAACTTCGGTCTTAATGTGTTGGGCGCTTATGTCCATACGCTCAGACTTCAATATGTGGAGCTGTTCTCAAAATTTTACGAGGGCGGCGGCAGAGAATTTAAAGCATTCTCCGCAAATACGAAATACACACAGTTGGATTTAAATTCTAAGGAGGAAAATTAAAATGACAATGGGTACTTTTTTGGCGCTTTTGGGCGCGGCTTTTGCAACAATCTTCGCAGGTATAGGTTCCGCGCGCGGCGTAGGTATGTCGTGCGAGGTAGGTATGGGCGTTTTGGCGGAAGATCCGTCAAAGTTCGGTAAAATGCTCGTTCTTGAGCTCCTTCCCGGTACACAGGGACTTTACGGATTTATAGTTTCGTTTATCGTGCTTACAAAGATAGGCGTATTCGGCGGACTTCAGAGCCTTACCACCTGGAACGGCTTTATGATACTTGCCGCTTGTCTCCCGATAGCCTTCGGCGGTTTGATTTCCGCAATTTCGCAGGGCAAGGCGGCAGTTGCGGGTATCTCGCTCTTTGCTAAGGATGAAAGTGCGTTCCCGAAGGCGCTTGTATCTATAACCCTTGTTGAAATATATGCGCTTTTGGCGTTCCTTATTTCTTTCCTTACCGTAATCCTTCTGTAAGGTGAAAAAAATGACGGCAAGTGAGAAAATACTTTTCGGTATTACGGACGAAGCGAAGACTAAAGCCGCGGAGATAACAGCCGAAGCCGAGGAAAAGGCACGGACCATTATTGACGAGGCTAAGGCGGAATCCGAAAAAGAAGCCGATTCAATTAAAGTTGAAGCCGAAAAAAAGGCAAAGCTTATAAGGCAGACGGGCGAGTCCTCGGCGGCGCTTGTAAAGCGCGACGCAGCGCTTAAATGCAAGCGTGAGCTTATTGATAAGGCTCTTTCTTTCGTGACGGACACCGTAAACGGATTTGACGATAAAAAATATTTTGATTTCCTGCTTACAATTATAAACAGGGAAAAGCTTTCCGAAAACGGTTTGATAATGCTGTGTGAAAATGACCTTAAACGGGACACCGCGGACTTTAAGGAAAGCGTAAAGAAAATGAACCTTACGCTGTCCGAAGAGCCTGCCGATATTAACGGCGGTTTCATACTTAAATACGGCGATATTCTCATTAACGGCGAGATTTCGGCGCTTGTTCACGAAAAAAGAGACGAGCTTATAGACGCCGTTAACAAGGAATTGTTTAAATAATCCATTTAAGAAGGTGAGACTATGCCGGAAAAATCCGTAGGCTTTGCGATAGGTAATTTAAGAGCGAGAGAAAATAAGCTTTTAAGAAAAAACGATATGTCGCAGCTTGTTGCGGCAGGCAGTACGGATGAGCTTGCAAAGCTCTTGCGCGATAAGGGAATAGGTAAAACCGAGACTGCCGATGTTCCGTTGCTTCTAAGCGAGGAAACGGAGCAAATGTGGGAATATATCACCGAATATGCGCCCGATGAAAATGCTTTTGCGCCGTTTATATGCGAAAATGATTTTCATAACTATAAGGCGGTGCTTAAGGGCGTTATCAGGGGCAGAGAGTATAAGGATCTGCTTATACTTCCGGCAAGCGTGGAGCTTAACGCCCTTGAAAAATCGGTTAAGGAAAAAAGCTTTGACGCTTTGCCTGAATATATGCGCAAATCCGCCCGTGACGCTTATGATGTTCTCGCAAAATCGGGCGACAGCCAGCTTGCGGACTGTATAATCGACGCAGGCTGTATGGACGCGCAGAGGGCGGCGGCGCTTAAAACCAAAAACGCAATTATAAAAGAGCTTATTAACGTATCGGTGTTTTATAAGAATATTAAGGCGGCGCTGCGCGCCGCAAAATCGGCAAGAAACGCCGAATTTCTTGAAAGCGCGCTTACAGAAACGGGCGTTATTCCAAAGTCCGAGCTTGTAAAGGCGGCGCTTTCGGGCGAGGAAGCAGTTTTAAAACTTCTTTCAAAGGCGGTAACTTTAGGCGGAGCGGGAGCCGCAAAGGCTTATGAGGCTTCGCCCGGAGAATTTGAAAAATATGCGGATAACAAACTGCTTTCCGTTGCGGGAAAATGCAAGCTTGTAACGCTCGGGGTAGAGCCGCTTGTAGGCTATATGCTTGCTAAAAAAGCGGAGATTATGGATCTCCGCATTGTATACAGCGGCGTTAAGACAGGTAAGGAGCCTGAAAAAACTCTTGAAAGGCTGCGTGAGCTTTATGGTTAAAATAGCGGTTTTGGGCGATACCGAAAGCATAAAGGGCTTTGCGGCGGTAGGGCTTGATATTTACCCGTGCGACCGTGATAATGACAGCCCCGAGGAATTTAAAAAAATTGTATCCGCCGGCTACGGCGTGATATTCGTTACGGAACGGTTAGTGCCGTTTCTTGAAAAGGAAATTGAAAAGACCGATAAACAGCTGTCACCGTCGGTAGTACCGATAACAGGTGTTTCAGGCAACAACGGGTTCGGCACTGCGGCGCTTAAGGCGGCGGTGGAAAAAGCAGTCGGCTCGGATATAATTTTCAACAGATAGGAGTTAATCACAATGACCGAAGGAACGATAACCAAGGTCGCCGGACCTCTTGTAATTGCGGAGGGTATGCGCAATGCCGATATGTTCGATGTTGTGCGTGTGTCGGATAAGCACCTTATTGGTGAAATAATAGAAATGCACGGCGATAAGGCTTCAATTCAGGTTTATGAGGAGACAGCGGGCTTAGGACCGGGCGAAAAGGTTGTTTCAACAGGAAAACCGCTCAGCGTTGAACTGGGACCCGGACTTATAGGCTCTATATTCGACGGTATTCAAAGACCTCTTGCGGAAATTATGAAGGTTAGCGGTACAAATCTTCAGCGCGGCGTTGAGGTGCCGAGCCTGTCAAGAGATAAAAAATGGCACTTTGTACCCTCAAAAAAGGTAGGGGACGAGGTTTTCGCCGGCGATACTATAGGTACGGTTAAGGAAACAGCTATAGTAAACCACAAAATAATGCTCCCGAATAAGGTTTCGGGCAAAATCGTTGAGATAAGCGAGGGCGATTACACGGTAGAGGACACGGTCTACAAGGTAGAAACCGAAAAGGGTATCCGTGAATTTACCCTTATGCAGTCGTGGCCGGTGCGTGTGGGCAGACCGTATAAACGCAAATTATCTCCCGATATTCCGCTTGTAACGGGTCAGCGTGTTATAGATACGCTTTTCCCGATTGCAAAGGGCGGCGTTGCGGCGGTTCCGGGGCCCTTCGGCTCGGGCAAGACCGTGGTTCAGCACCAGCTTGCGAAATGGGCGGCGGCTGATATTATAGTTTATATCGGCTGCGGCGAGCGCGGTAACGAGATGACCGATGTTTTAAACGAGTTCCCCGAGCTTCGTGACCCGAGAACGGGCAATTCGCTTATGGAAAGAACGGTTCTTATCGCAAATACATCGGATATGCCTGTTGCCGCCCGTGAAGCGTCAATTTACACAGGTATTACAATAGCGGAGTATTTCCGTGATATGGGCTACACCGTAGCACTTATGGCAGACTCCACCTCCCGTTGGGCGGAGGCTCTGCGTGAAATGTCGGGCAGACTTGAGGAAATGCCGGGTGAAGAGGGTTATCCTGCTTACTTAGGCTCACGCCTTGCGCAGTTTTACGAGCGCGCGGGCAGAGTTATCGTAAACGGCAGCGAAGATACCGAGGGAGCGCTTTCTGTTATAGGCGCGGTATCTCCTCCCGGCGGCGATATTTCCGAGCCTGTTTCGCAGGCAACGCTCAGAATAGTCAAGGTTTTCTGGGGACTTGATTCAGCCCTTGCCTATAAACGCCACTTCCCGGCAATAAACTGGCTTACAAGCTATTCGCTTTATGCGGATTCGCTTTCCGAATGGTTCAACAGCACCGTAAAGCCCGATTGGTATAAGCTGAGGGGCAGACTTATGGCTATTCTCCAAGAGGAATCGGAGCTTGAGGAAATAGTAAAGCTTGTAGGTATGGACGCACTCTCACCGTCCGACCGCTTAAAGCTTGAAGCCGCCCGTTCTATCCGTGAGGACTATCTGCACCAGAATGCGTTTGACGAGGTAGATACCTACACCTCGCTTGCTAAGCAGTATCTTATGATGGAGCTTATTTTGGCTTATTACGACAGATCGCTTGAGGGTCTTAAAAAGGGCGCTTCAATCGAAAGGCTTGTATCGCTCCCGTCAAGAGAGCGAATAGGACGCTTTAAGTATACGGACGAAAAGAAGATCGACAGTGAGTTTGCCGATATTAAAGCAGAGCTTGACAGCGATATTGAAAAAGCCGTAAGCGCTAAAGACGAAGATTAAGGAGGGGATGCTTTATGCCTAAGGAATATAAAACTATAAGAGAGGTTGCGGGACCTCTTATGATGGTAAGCGATGTTGAGGGCGTTAAGTATGACGAGCTCGGCGAAATAGAGCTTCCCGACGGCGAGATAAGGCGCTGTAAGGTGCTTGAAATAAACGGCACAAACGCGCTTGTTCAGCTGTTTGAAAATTCGGCAGGTATCAACCTTGCCGATTCAAAGGTAAGATTTTTGGGCCGCGGAATGGAGCTTCCCGTGTCACCCGATATGCTTTCACGCGTATTTGACGGACTGGGCAGACCCATAGACGGCGGACCCGAAATAATACCCGAAAAGCGAATGGATATAAACGGCAGACCGATGAACCCCGCGGCAAGAAACTATCCGCAGGAGTTTATTCAGACGGGTGTTTCCACGATAGACGGACTTAACACCCTTGTAAGGGGTCAGAAATTGCCCATATTCTCCGCATCGGGACTTCCGCATGCAAACCTTGCGGCGCAGATTGCCCGTCAGGCAACGGTTTTAGGCGACGATAAGCAGTTTGCCGTTGTATTCGCTGCTATGGGTATTACATTCGAAGAATCAAACTTCTTTATAGATTCGTTTAGGGAAACGGGCGCTATCGACCGTACCGTTATGTTTGTAAACCTTGCGAACGACCCCGCTATTGAGCGTATCGCCACACCGAAAATGGCGCTTACAGCCGCTGAGTATTTAGCGTTTGACCTTGGTATGCAGGTACTTGTAATTATGACCGACATTACAAACTACGCCGACGCCTTGCGTGAGGTATCCGCCGCCCGTAAGGAAGTACCGGGCAGACGGGGATACCCCGGATATATGTATACCGATCTCGCTACGCTTTATGAGCGTGCGGGCAGACTTAAGGGCAAAGAAGGCTCTATAACCCTTATACCCATTTTAACAATGCCCGAGGACGATAAGACCCACCCGATACCCGACCTTACAGGCTACATTACCGAGGGTCAGATAATCTTAAGCCGTGAGCTTTACAGAAAGGGCGTTACACCGCCTATCGATGTTTTACCGTCTCTTTCCCGTCTTAAGGATAAGGGTATAGGCGAGGGCAGGACCCGTAAGGACCATGCGGCTACTATGAACCAGCTTTTTGCGGCGTACGCAAGAGGTAAGGACGCTAAGGAGCTTATGGTAATTTTGGGCGAGGCTGCGCTTACCGATATTGATAAAAAGTATGCCGAATTTGCCGACAGATTTGAGAGCGAATATGTTTCGCAGGGCTATAACACAAACCGCACGATTGAGGAGACCCTCAATCTCGGCTGGAAGCTGTTATCAATTCTGCCGAGAAGCGAGCTTAAACGAATAAACGATGAATTGCTTGATAAATATTACGGTAAGTTTTAAAGGGGGCGCTTATTATGGCAGTGCTTAATGTAAACCCCACACGAATGGAGCTGACAAGGCTTAAAAAACAGCTTTCAACCGCTTTAAGAGGTCATAAACTGCTTAAGGATAAGCGTGACGAGCTTATGCGCCAGTTCCTTGACGAAATCCGTGAAACTAAAACACTTCGTGAAGAGGTTGAAAGGGAACTTAAGAGTATTAACGCCGATTTTGTGCTTGCTTCAAGCGTTATGTCAAAGGAGGCGCTTGATACCGCGCTTTTAGCGCCCAAGCAGGAGGTCTACCTCGATACCGACACCCGTAATGTTATGAGCGTTGATATTCCCGTTTATTCCTTTAAAACCAGAACCAGTGAGGACTCGGATATTTTTTCCTACGGCTTTGCCTCAACAAGCTTTGAGCTTGACGATGCGGTAGCCGGACTTTCGGCTTTATTGCCCAAAATGCTTAAATTAGCCGAAAAGGAAAAAGCGGTAAAGCTCATGGCGGACGAGATTGAAAAAACACGCCGCCGTGTCAATGCGCTTGAGCATGTTATGATACCGCGCTATCAGGAGACCATTCATTTCATATCTATGAAGCTTGAAGAAAACGAGCGCGCAAGCCGCGCCCGCCTTATGAAGGTCAAGGATATGATGATTGAGGAAAACATTGAGTATAAGCATACTCATCCGGATGCGGTTTAGATTTCGGAATGCGGAATTCGTAATTCGGAATTATAAAAACAAAAGCCTGTTGTTATCAGCAAAGCTGACAGCAACAGGTTTTTTATTATTTAAAAAGCTTTTCAATAGGGACATTTAAGGCTTTTGAAATGTAATAAGCTTCTTTATCGGTTGCAATTCTTATTTGGCCTTCAAGCTTTGAGTAGCTTGTCGGGTTTATATCAAGACCCATTGTTTGAAGCTTTGCTATAAAATCATTTTGTTTTATGCCTGATTCTTTTCGCAACCGTTCAACATTTTTACCTATCATATTGCAGGTTCCGTATTCACTTTTTCTCAGTTTCATAGCATCACCCGAAAGAGCTTATTTCTTATATTCCAGTATATCCGATATATCGCAATCAAGGGCGGTGCATATACGGTCAAGGACATATCCGTCATACCGTTTTACATTATTTTTATAATAATTGTCTATCACCTGATATTGTATTTCTGTGCGTTTTGAAAGTTCGTAACGGCTGATATTAAGCCGATTAAGGGTTTTGTCAAGAGTTAAGATAACCATATATATTTACCTCAGTTTTTCATTTCCGGGTTATCCGTTCGCCCAAGCAAATAATCAACCGATACATTAAAATAATCGGCAAAAGCTATAAGTGTTTTATAGTCCGCCTGATGCTTTCCGTTTTCGTAACGGCTGATACTGTTTTGGTTCATCCCTAAATCCATTGCAAGTTTAAGTTGGGATATATTTCTTTTTTCACGCAATTCACGAAGTCTTTCCATAAATATCACCTTGACTTTATTATCCCAAAACGGTATAATAAAAATATCCCATTTTGGGATATTTGGCATTTTTATGAAATTTTTGGAGAAATGCAATGAAAGTAGCGGTAATCGGTTCAAGAGGACTTAGGGTTGATAATTTGGAGAAATACTTACCGAAAGAAACAACGGAGATAGTTTCGGGCGGCGCAAGGGGCATTGATGCCTGCGCAAGGGAATATGCGGTAAGAAATAACATAAAGCTTACGGAGTTTTTGCCCGAGTACGAAAGGTACGGGCGGTCGGCTCCGCTTAAACGCAATTTGCTTATAATTGATTACGCCGATTATGTATTGGCTTTTTGGGACGGCAAATCGTACGGCACAAAGTATGTTATAGATAACTGCAAAAAGAAAAACAAACCTGTTAGAGTACTTATAGAGATTGAATGAAATGACATTTAAACATAAAAAATCGGTTACCGAAACGGCAACCGATTTTTTCACACTGTAAAACTATAAAATTATTAATTCTATTATAAAAACCACCGCGCAGGAGCATACCGCAACCCCGAAAAGGCTCACCCCGAAGTACGCAAGCAGAACGCCCGTTATAAGCGCCGCAATGCCCGACCAAACGCTTTGAGTGCAGTCTATAATCGCCGGGAAGGTCATTATTGCAAGTGTGACATACGGAACATAGTAAAGAAAAGACCTGAGGGTTACATTGGTTATCTTTTTTCTTATCAGAGTAAGGGGCAGTACCCTTATAAGAAATGTAACCGCGGTCATTACTGCTATATAAACATACACATTATGCTTCATTAGTGTTTTCCTCCGTTTCTTCATCCTTTACGGGGAAAAGCAGAGCCGCAGTAAGGGATATGATTACCGTAAGAATAATAATTCTCATACCCTCGGAAACAGAGGAAAAGGGCGGAAGCTTTGAAAACAGCAGGCTTGCTGCCATAGATATTATTACAAGCACGGCAATTATTTTGTTTTTCCTTGCGGGCGGAATTATTATGGCTAAGAACATTCCGTAAAGTCCTACGCTTAAAGCGCTTACAAGGTTTTGCGGAAGAATATTACCCATAATTACGCCGAGCAGCGTGCCGAACGCCCAACCGGGTATTGCGACCGACATAGCGCCGTAATTATAAAACGGATTAAGCGTGCCGGGTACTGATATTGAAATACCGAATATTTCGTCCGTAACGTCAAACGCAATAAGTGCACGGTGCAAAAGCGAGGTCTCGGGCGCCAGCTTTTGGCTTAACGCGCAGGACATAAGCAAATATCTTGCGTTTACTATCAGCTCCGTTATCGCAAGCTCTATGTAGGCGGCGTTCGCTCCGATTAGCGTAAAGCCTGCGTATCCGCCGGCCGACGCGTTTGTAAGCGCGGAGGTAAGCCAAGCCTGAAATGGGGTAAGCCCTGCCTTTTTTGCCGCTATTCCGAGGGTGAACGCAACCGCAAAATAGCCGAGCGCTATCGGAATACCGTCCTTTAATCCTTTAAAATACCATTTCTTACTGTCCGACACTGGAAGTCACGCCGTTTCTTTGAAAATTGCTAAACAATATTTTACATTTTTTGCGCCCGTTAGTCAATATGTTTTTCTATCTTATTCCAGTCTCTTTTTATATAGCAAAATATCACTTGTTTTAATGAGGCTTAGGTAGTATAATACCTTAGAAGGAATGATGTATATGTATGATGAGCTTACCGAGGTTGATATTAAAAAAATGAAGGACGAGCTTGAATACCGCATAGGTACGGTTCGCCCGAAAATACTTGAGGAAGTTAAGTTTACAAGAAGCTTCGGCGATTTAAGCGAGAATGCCGAGTACCACGCCGCAAAGCGTGAAAGGGGCAAAAACGAAAGCCGCATAAGGTATCTCCGCAATATGATAAAGACCGCGAGGGTGATACACCCCGAAAGCAAAACCGACGAGGTGGGACTTTTCGACACCGTAGAATACTATGTTGAAGAAGACGACGCCACGGAAAAGGTGCGTATCGTAACCTCGTTAAGACAAAATTCCCTCGAAAGGCTTATAAGCCGTGAATCGCCTATGGGCTCTGCGCTTATGGGCGCTAAGATAGGTGACAGGCTTTGTATAAAGGTCAGCGACGATTACAGCTATTATATAGTTGTCCGCTCAATAGAAAAGGGAAACGACGACGATAAGCTTGAAATAAGAAAATTTTGAAAATCGGTTGATATGCCGAAAGGTTTTTGTTATAATCTATTACAATACGGAGGAGATTACAATGGCTAAGGTTTTTTTACTTGCATACACACCCAATCCCGAGCGCACTGTTGCGGAAGCGGCAAAGCTTTGCTACAGCAGTTCGAATATCGAGGATCTGAACGAAAGTCTTACCGACGAAAAGGCGGCGGCGTTTGTTGAAATGCTGTCCGAAATAGGTCACGAAAGCCCTATTGAACACGCAAGCTTTACTTTCGGAATAGAGGGTGTTTCCCGTTCCTTGCTCGCTCAGATAACAAGGCACAGAATAGCGTCGTTCTCGGTTAAAAGTCAGCGCTATGTAAGGGAGGGCAGCTTCGGCTATGTAACTCCGCCCGAAATTGCCGCCGACCCCGAGGCGAAAAGGCTGTACGACGAAATAATGGCGGAGGATCAAAAAAAATACGACCAAATCGCCGCTATACTCAAAGAAAAGCATATAAAGACCTTTATGGCTGAGGGAAAGGACGAAAAAACGGCGACAAGGCTTGCCGAGAAAAAGGCTATCGAGGACGCCCGTTTTGTTCTTCCGAACTCTTGCGAAACACAGATGATAGTAACTATGAACGCCCGCTCGTTAAAGAATTTCTTTAAAATTCGCTGCTGTAACAGAGCGCAGTGGGAAATAAGGGATGTAGCGGTTCAGATGTTAGCGCTTGTATCGGCGGTAGCTCCCGAGCTGTTTAAAAATTCGGGTCCCGCATGTCTCGGCGGTGCCTGCAGCGAGGGTAAAATGTCCTGCGGCAAGGCGGCAGAGGTAAGAGAAAAATTTAAGGAACTGAAAAACAATGGGTAAGCTTATAGTAATCGAGGGACTTGACGGAAGCGGCAAATCAACACAGCTTGACCTCCTCCCGAAACGGCTTAAAGAAAACGGTATTGACTGTAAAACCGTTTCATTTCCCGATTATGCAAGTAATTCGAGCGCCCTTGTAAAGATGTATCTTGCAGGTGAATTCGGTACGCACCCGTCGGATGTGAACCCGTACGCCGCTTCCGCCTTTTATACGGTGGACAGGTTTGCCTCGTATAAAACGGGGTGGGGGGACTATTACAAAAACGGCGGCACGGTTATCTCGGGCAGATACACCACATCAAACGCCGTTCACCAAGCGTCAAAGCTCCAAGAAAAGGATTGGATACCTTTTCTTGACTGGCTGTACGATTTTGAATACGGCAAGATAGGCATACCGAAACCCGACAAGGTTATTTTCCTTGATATGCCGGTTGAGGTCTCGCAAAAGCTGCTTGATAAGAGGTATACCGATTCCGGTAAAAAAGATATTCACGAGAGCGATGTTAAGTATCTTGTGAATTGCCGTAAAGCCGCAACCTTTACCGCAAAATATTCGGGGTGGGAAACGGTATCCTGCGCCGAAAACGGCGAGCCCAGAACGGTACTTGATATATCGGACGATATTTTAAGCTCCGTTATGAAATTATACGGGAGGTAAGCATTTTGGTTTACATATTCCTTGCGGACGGCTTTGAGGAGTGCGAGGCGCTGGTTCCGCTCGATATTCTGCGCAGGGGCGAAATAGAGGTAAACACAGTCGGAATCGGTAAAAATTCGGTAACGGGAGCGCACGGCATAACCGTAACGGCGGATATTGCCGAAAGCGACGCTTTTTTTGACGGTATTGACGCCATTATACTTCCCGGCGGTATGCCCGGAACGCTTAACCTTGAAAAAAGCGAAACCGTACAGAAATTCATTGATTTTGCGGCTGAAAAAGGCGCCTTGCTCTGCGCTATATGCGCGGCACCGTCTGTTTTCGGGCATAAGGGACTGTTAAACGGCAAAAAAGCCACCTGTTTTCCCGGGTTTGAAAAGGACCTCATCGGCGCCAAAGTCCTTGATGTCAAGACAGTGACCGACGGCAATGTTATAACCGCCTGCGGAGCCGGTGCGGCATTCGAATTCGGGTTTGCCGTTCTTACGGCGCTTACGGGCGACAAAACAGCCGCCGAAAATCTTTCAAAAGCAATGAAGTATACAAAATAATATTTTGCGGAGAGTAAAATGGACGATAAAAACATTAACGGAAGCAATATTAATCCGGATGACGATTTTGTCATCGGAAAGGGCTTTCAGATAGATGAAACCCCTGTTACTGCGGTTTATAAAGGCAAAAAAGCCAAACATTCCGCCGGAAAAAGTGCGATTAAAACAACTGTATGGATAGTAAGCATTATTGTCGTGTCCGTCGGTCTTGCGTTCGGCATAATTTTTGCGGGCGCGGATTATATGGGAATAGGCTTCGGCAGAGGAACGGAATGTGTTGTTGAGGTAAGCAAGGGCACCTCAACAAAGGCGATTGCCGAACAGTTGAAGGAATGCGGCGCGGTTAAAATACCATTTCTTTTCAGGGTTTATGCCAAACTTAAGCATTATGACAGCCAATTTAAATACGGCGTTTACAATTTCAATAACGAGGCAGGGTATGAGGCGCTCTCGCAAATGCTTATCAAGGAAGGCTCTGCCGCTGAAAGCGCAAGGGTGACTATCCCCGAAATGTCTACCGTTGACGATATTGCAAAAATCCTTGAGGAAAAGGGTGTCTGCACCAAGGCTGATTTTATTGACGAGGTACAGCACGGCACCTTTGACTACGATTTTGTAAAGCAAATTCCGCAGGAAAAGGTTTACTACCGTCTTGAGGGTTATCTTTTCCCCGAAACCTATGATTTTTATTCGTATGACTCAAAGGAATGTGCGCATCTTGCGGTTGATAAAATGCTCAAAACGCTTGACAGCAAGCTTACCGATAATATCCGCGAAAAGATTTCAAAAAGCGGTTACACTCTGCACGAGGGTATGACGCTCGCTTCGCTTGTCGAGCTTGAAGCAGGCGGTGCGCCCGAGGAAATGGCGAATGTGGCGGCGGTATTTTGCAACCGGCTTAACAATAAGGCGGATTACCCGAAGCTTCAGTCCTCGCCTACGCAAAAATATCCCTACGGCTCGGGTAAGTACGACACCTATCAGTCCGACGGACTGCCGCCAGGCCCCCTTTGCTCACCGAGCTTTAATTCCATAAAGGCAGCGGCGGAGCCCTCAAAAAATTATGAAGGCTATTACTATTTTGTGACCGACGCTCAAATGAAGTTTTACTATAATAAAACACTCGGCGAACACAACGCCACAATAAACAGGCTTAAAAAGGAGAACAACTGGATTGGCGACAGATAATATTCCCGAGCTTCTTTGCCCCGCGGGAGATTTAGTACGGCTTAAAGCTGCTGTCGATTACGGAGCAGACGCCGTTTATCTTGCGGGAGAGGAATTCGGTATGCGTACCGCGGCTTCGAATTTCGGCGACGAGGATCTTAAAAAGGGTATTGAGTACGCTCATAAAAACGGCGTCAAGGTGCATATTGCCTGTAACACCATTCCGCATAATGAGGAAATACCGCGGCTCCCGGACTTCTTAAGCCGTATTAACGATTACGGAGCGGACGCTGTTATTGCCGCCGACCTCGGTACTATCGGTCTTGTTAAAAAATATGCTCCGAACGCCGAGCTGCATATTTCGGTTCAGTCGGGAATATGTAACTATGAGACGGCAAACGCCTTTTACAATCTCGGTGCGGACAGAGTGGTTCTCGCCCGTGAGCTGTCACTTTCCGAAATAGCGGAAATCAGAGCCAAAACTCCGAAGGAGCTTAAATTGGAAGCCTTTGCGCACGGCGCTATGTGCATTTCGTTTTCGGCAAGATGTCTGCTCTCAAGCTATATGACAGGTAGAGACGCAAACCGCGGCGACTGTGCGCAGCCGTGCCGCTGGAGCTACTCGCTTATGGAGGAAAAGCGCCCGGGTCAGTATTTTGATATAACCGAAACCGATAAAGGCACTTATATACTCAACGCAAACGATCTGTGTATGGCGGAACATCTTGATAAAATGGCTGAAAGCGGTATCGACAGCATAAAAATCGAGGGCAGGGCAAAATCCCATTATTATGTTGCGGTAACCGCCAACGCATACAGGGGAGCGCTTGACAGCTTAAAATCGTCTGACGGCGATTGGAAATGCCCCGATTGGGTTACGGATGAGCTTAATAAAATAAGCCACCGTAACTATTCAACAGGCTTTTATTTCGGCAGACCGCAAAATTCGCAGACTTATGAGAATGCGGGGTATGTAAGAGATTATTCGGTTGCGGCTATTGTGGATGGGTACAGCGACGGCTGTATTACCGCTGTGCTTAAAAATAAATTTTTAAGGGGTCAGGATTTTGACTGTCTTGAGCCAAAAAGCAAACCGTTTACCGTTACGGCAAACGAGCTTTTCGATGAAAACGGAGCGTCTGTCGAGAGTGCGCCGCACCCGATGATGAAAATTAAAATTCCGTTTTCACGCCCTGTAAAAACGGGTTCATTGCTTAGAATGAAAGCCGAAAAGGAGTAAAATACAGATGAAAATTACGGTTGTCGGCTGCGGCAAAATAGGCTGTACCGTTATTGAATCCTTACTCGCCGAGGGTCACGAAATCACTGCTATTGATAACGACGAGGATGTAATATCCGAAATAACCAACATTTATGATGTTATGGCTGTCTGCGGAAGCGGCACAGATTCGGATGTTTTGCTGGAAGCGGGTATTTCCGAGCTGTTAATTGCGGTTACGGGGTCGGACGAGTTTAATATGCTTACCTGCTTTATCGCAAAGCGCCTCGGCGTTACGCATACGATAGCGAGAATAAGAAACCCCGAATACAACGATAAAAGCCTTTCTTTTTTAAGAAAAGAATTGGGGCTTTCTATGGCAATAAACCCCGAACGCTTTGTTTCAAGAGAGCTTTTTAATGTTTTGAAGCTTCCGAGCGCAATAAAGGTTGAAGCCTTTTCAAGAGGAAATTTTGAAATGGTCGAGCTTATTTTAAGGGAAAATTCGCCGCTTGACGGCGTAAGCCTTATCGAGCTTAAAAAGAAGCACCCCGATAATTTCCTTATATGCGCGGTTCAAAGAGGGGATAAGCTTTATATACCCGACGGTAATTTTGTACTCAAAAGCGGCGACAAAATCGGTATCACCGCATCATCTGTTGAAATACAAAGGCTTTTAAGAAAGCTCGGTATTCTGCAAAAGCAGGCGAGGGATGTAATGCTTTTGGGTGCTACACGCACCTCGTATTATCTTGCAAAACTTTTGCTTGCGGCGGGCAACTCGGTTAAAATAATAGACGCCGACCGTGAACGCTGTAAAGAATTCAGCGTTTCCCTGCCGGGGGCGGTTATTATAAACGGCGACCCCGCAAGGCAGGAGCTGCTGCTTGAAGAGGGAATAGGCGGTGTAGACGCTGTTGTGGCTCTCACCGGTATGGATGAGGAAAATATACTTCTTTCGTATTTTGCGACAATGCAGAATGTCCCTAAGGTAATCGCAAAGGTAAACCGAAATGAATTTCTGCCCACGGCGGCAAGACTCGGAATAGAGTCGGTCGCCTCGCAGATAAGAACGGTTGCGGATGTAGTCGTAAGATATGCCCGTGCGCTTGAAAATTCGGTAGGCAGTAAGGTTGAGACCCTTTATAAGCTTATGAACGGTAATGCCGAAGCGCTTGAATTTGCCGTAAATTCGGACAGTAAGGTAATTAAAATACCGCTTAAAGAGCTTCCGACAAAGGCGAATGTTCTTATTGCCGGAATAATAAGGGGCAGAAAAACAATAATTCCATCGGGCGACGATATGATAATGCCGGGCGACCGTGTTGTTGTAATATCAAGCGGTATTCGCCTTAACGACCTTTCGGATATTACCGAAAAGCAGAGGTGAGCATATGAACCGCAGAATGATATTCAGTGCCGTCGGTATGATGCTTATGGTAGAATCCGTACTGCTCCTGCTGCCGGCTGTAATAAGCGCGATTTATAAAGAGCGCGAGTGCTTTGCTTTTCTTGCCGCCGCCGTAATCGGCTTCGTTCTCGGAATTTTACCGAAGCTTTTTTATAAGCCCCGTACCCATGTTATTTATGCGAAAGAGGGCTTTATAATAGTGGCGTTCACTTGGGTAATGCTTTCGCTTGTGGGCGCAATACCGTTTATGATAAGCGACGAAATTCCGTCTCTTGCGGACGCTTTTTTCGAGACCGTAAGCGGATTTACTACAACAGGCGCCTCAATTTTAAAGGATGTTGAAGCACACAGCCACGGCGTTCTCTTCTGGCGAAGCTTTACGCACTGGATAGGCGGTATGGGTATAATTGTTTTTGTTACGGCGATTATACCGAATGTATCCGAAAGACCTATCCATATATTAAGGGCAGAAATTCCGGGACCGACAATGGGTAAGCTTGTGCCGAGAATTAAGGACACGGCGGTTATTCTGTACCTTATTTATATGGTTATGACCGTAATTGAGGTAATACTTTTATGTTTAGGCGGTATGCCTTTTTTCGAAAGTTTGCTCCATTCGTTCGGAACGGCGGGTACGGGAGGTTTCGGAATTAAAAGGGACAGCATAGCGGGATATTCACCTTATCTTCAGTGGGTTATAGGAATATTTATGGTGCTGTTCGGAATAAACTTCAACCTTTACTACCTTGTTATTGCAAAGAAGATAAAGGCGGCGCTTAAGAGCAGCGAGCTTTGGTGTTTTGTAGGAATAGTTGCGGTTTCTTCCGTGCTTATAACCTTTAATATAAGACACCTATTCCCGAGCTTTTCGGATTCACTGCGCGCGGCGTTTTTTCAGGTTTCGTCGATTATATCAACCACAGGTTACGCAACCGCTGATTTTAATGCGTGGCCGTCCTTTTCAAAATACCTGTTGCTGCTTTTGATGTTTGTGGGCGGATGCGCAGGCTCAACTGCCGGAGGTATAAAGGTCTCCCGTATTATTATGATGTTCAGAATGGTGAAAAATGAAATAAGACGGCTTATTCATCCGAGAGCCATAACTTCTTTAAGGTTTGAGGGCAAAAGCGTCGGCGGCGCAACCTCAAAGAATGTAAGCAATTACTTTTTGATTTATTTTCTCTGCCTTGCGGCGGTCGTTATGTGCTTAAGTTTTGAACCATTCAGTTTTGAAACCAATTTTTCGGCGGCGGTTTCCTGCTTTAACAATGTAGGACCGGGACTTGCGGCGGTAGGACCGGCAAGTAATTATTCGGCTTATTCCGATTTTGCAAAGTTTGTACTTTCGTTTGCGATGCTCCTCGGAAGGCTTGAGATTTTCCCGCTTATTATAGCGCTCTCACCGTCGGCTTGGTCAAGAAATAAATAAGATCTATAATATGATCGCCCTCCTGCGGCAGTTTTGTTCTGTCTCAGGAGGGCGATTTTTTGTAATAAAGTCAGTCCACCGATTTCATAGATTCAACCATATCGATTTTTCTAAGTCTCGGCGACAGTGCGAAATTGACTATTACGGTAAACAAAACCGTAATTAAAGCCGCATAAACGAACGACATTGGATAGATTTTTCTGCCGAACATAACCATTTCAATTTCCGCTGTAAGAACCACATATCGGCACAGGAATATTCCGAGTATCAGACCGAGTACCGTTCCTATAACGCTTAAAATATAGGTTTCACGGCATACATAGCTGTTGACCTCACGGTCATAAAATCCGAGAACCTTTATTGTCGCTATTTCCTTTGTGCGCTCGCTTATATTAATGTTTGTAAGGTTGTAAAGGACCACAAACGCAAGCATACCTGCCGATAAAATCAAAACCAAAACAATGTAATTTATGCTTTTGATCATATTGTCAAAGCTTTCTATAACGCTTGACGAAAAAGAGGCGTTTGAGACTCCGCCGAGATTAAGCAGTTCCTTCATAATACCATCCTGTGATTTTCCCTCAACTCCCGATTTTACAATAACGGTAGTGTAATCGGGTGCTTCGTCAAACATTTTACGGTAACAGCCGTCGGTCATATAAACATAGTTGTGAATGTAGTTTTCACAGATACCGCCTATTTTTACATTTGCCGATTTTCCGCTTTTGGTTTTTAAAGTCACAGTGTCGCCGCTTTTAATTCCATGAACAGAGGCGAACTTTTCGGTTATGATAACGCTGTCGTCACAAAGCTTTAAGGCGTTTTGGCTTTTCCGTTCCCTTAAATTCATAAAGTTTTTAAATTCTTCGGCGTCGGACGGAACATAAATGTTTATTTCATAGTCTTTATCATTGTCTGTGATATTGCCGGTCTGTGCACTGATCAAAAGGGAAGCTTCAAATTTTTCGTTTATATAGGCTTTTGTTTCCTCGTCACCGCTGTCTGACAGCTCAATATCCAAATCGTACAGCTGTAAATTTTCATATTGCTCGGGTACGATAGCGCCGATTGCGTCCTTTAAACCAAAGCCCGTAAGCAACAGTGCGGTACAGCCGGATATACCGATAACTGTCATTAAAAACCGCTTTTTATACCTGAATATATTGCGAGCCGTTACCTTGTGGGTAAACTTCATTCTTTTCCAGATGAACGGTATTTTTTCAAGCAATATCCGTTTTCCGCTTTTGGGAGCCTTGGGAAGCATTAAAAGCGAGGGCGCTTCCTTAAGATTTGAATAAACGGCGGCAAGAGTGGCGGCAAGAATACACAGTACCGCCGCTCCGTAGGCGGTCAGCGAAATTCCCGCGTTAAAGGAAAGCTTTATTTCGGGCAGTCGGTACATAATGTGATACACATTTATAATTACGGTAGGGAGAAGATAAAGCCCTACCGCAAGTCCTGCCGCACCACCCGTGAATGCGGCAATGCCCGAATACAGTAAATACTTTGACGCAACAGCACCCGATGAATAGCCGAGCGCTTTAAGCGTTCCGATTTCTGTTCGCTGTTCGTCAACCATACGGGTCATTGTGGTAAGCGCTACAAGCGCCGCCACCAAAAAGAAGAAAACGGGGAAGACCTTTGCTATTGAATTTACCTTTTCGGCGTTTGATGTAAGGGAAACAAAGCTTACGGAGGAATTGCGGTCAAGTATATACCATACCGGTTTCGTCACCTTCGCCCTTGCTTCTTCTTTTACCTTTTCTGAGAGCCCCATATGCGCCGCCGTTTTGCCCTCCGGGGTGTCAAGCGCGGTGCTTTCTGCAATTTCTGTTAATTCCTTATATCTCTCGTTTTCCCTTACGGCGGCAACTTTTTTAAGCGAATTTTCCGCGTCGTCACGGAGCGTTTCGTATTCGTCATAAAAGGTGTTAAGCTCTGCTGCGCCTTTTACTGTAAGGTAAATATCTGTATAATAATCGGTGTTAAAGGTATCATACCCCGTAAACAGTACAAGCGAAATTCTGCCGTTTCCTATATCGGTACTTTCCTTTTCGACCGACATATACATAGGGCTTTCAACCACGCCGACGACCGTAAGGGACTTTACGGCAATACCGTCCGACGCTTCGGGGTTTATTTCATAAACCGTGCCGAGCTTGGGCTGAGAAAGAAAGGGATTTGGCACAAGCGCCAGACATTCGGTTTCATTCTTAGGGTATCTGCCCTTTTTAAGCGTTGTATTGTTAACCTTGCCCTTGTTGTTCAGCGTATCGTTGTCACAGCCGTAAATTCGCGCAGCGCTGTCGTTGCCGTCGCTGTTTTTTATAAGCTCGTCCTTTACCTTGCAGAGAATAGCCGCATCAACATAGCTTTCGGCTTTTACGGCTTCAAGGTCTTCGTTTGTAAGACCCCCTGTGGATTTGATGTTAATGTCCATAAAACGGTCGCTGTCGTAATAATCGTCTATTGTGCGGTAAAAATCGGGCGTTGTTGATAAAAGACCTGCCAAAAAACCCACGCCGAGCGCGGTAATGGCAAAGATTGCGGCAAAACGCCCGAACCCGCCTTTAATTTCTCTCAGAACGGTTTTAAATAATGCTTTCACTACCACTCTATCCTTTCGGCAGGCAGAGGGTTTTCATTGATCGTATTTTCCGTCACCTTGCCGTTTTTGATTTTTATTACACGGTCCGCCATTCCGCAGATTGCCTGATTGTGGGTGATTACTATAACCGTTTTTCCCGTGCTTTTGCAGGTGTCGTATAATAGCTTCAGTATTGCCTTGCCCGTGCCGTAATCAAGCGCCCCGGTAGGTTCGTCGCAAAGCAGAATTTTAGGATTTTTAGCAAGCGCGCGCGCAATCGACACCCTCTGCTGTTCGCCGCCCGAAAGTTGTGCGGGGAAGTTGTTTAACCTGTCCTTAAGTCCAACCTTTTTGAGAGTTTCCTCGGCGTCCAGTGGTTCCTTACATATTTCTGTGGCAAGCTCCACATTTTCCTTTGCCGTAAGATTTTGAACAAGATTGTAAAACTGGAAAACAAAGCCCACATCGTATCTTCTGTACTCTGTAAGTCTGCGGCGGTCAAACGCGCTTATCTCGTCCGAATCAAGCGTAATTTTTCCTTCGTCGCACTTGTCCATTCCGCCGAGCATATTAAGCACCGTTGTTTTTCCCGCGCCGGACGGACCTACAATTACCGTAAATTCGCCTTTTTCGGCGGTAAAGCTTATGCCGTCGGCGGCACGGGTAATATTATCGCCGTTTTTATAGAATTTGCATACATTTTCAAAGCAAATATAACTCACCTTATTTTCCCCCTTTTTCCTGTTTCACCTTATTTTAGCATAATTACGCCCTGATTTTAAGTATAAAATATTAATTTTTGCTTAAGAAAGTCTAAAGGTTTTGTTTTTTCTATTCACAAAAGCAGTGTTTATATGTTAAAATAAGACAGTATTAAAAAAACAGGATTGATAAAATGGGAACAAAAAGAAAAAGGAAGAATAAGGGCGGCGGGATTCTTTTAACCGTTTTCATCTTTTGCGTTTTGATTTCTGTGTCGGTTCTTTGCTTTTTCGGGTATAAAGAGCTTGACCCGACAGGCGCATTTTTTAAAGCGGATAAAGACAATTCCGCGGAAGCGGTGCATATAATTTCGGAAGCGGAGCATACACCGAACTCGGATAAATCAGAACAAACATACAGCTTTCCGATGCAAAGCGCAGACGAAACGCCGATAATTAAGCCCCAAAACAAAACAAAGCTTTTAAAAGCCGAAAACATATATCAAAGGGATAAATGGCCTACCGGCTGTGAAAGTGTTACGGCGGTTATGGCGCTTAAATATGTCGGAGTTGATATTTCGGTCAATGATTTTATCGACAATTATCTTGAAAGGACAGCGGCGCCTTTTAACCCCAATCTTTCCTTCGGCGGAAGTCCGTATGACAGCGGAGGCTGGGGTTGTTACTCGCCTGTCATTAAAAATGCGCTTGATAAGCTTTTTCGGGGTACAAAGCACAGTGCGGAGCTTTTAGCCGGCGTTCCTGTTGAAACGCTTTGCGCAAAATACATTGATAACGGAACACCGGTTATTTTCAGGGCGACTATCAATATGGCAAAGCCGACTTTAAGCCCTGATAAATGGGTTTATAAAGGCGAAACGATTGATTATTGGATAATACCCGAGCATTGCTTACTGCTTGTAGGCTATGACGAAAACGATTATATTTTTTGCGATTCGTGGAAAAAGAATAATTATACCTATTACCCGAAAGAAAAAACAGTTGCCGCATACAAGGGTATGTATTCTCAGGCAATTATAATTAAATAGTCGCAAAACCTCTGTAAAAAGCATAAAATACAGAGGTTTTGATTTTTTTACGCTTTTTCGGTTGCCAATATTATTATTTTGTGGTATTATTAATTGAATATATTTTTAAGGGGTTGATTGCATGGCGGACAGTCGTGCAATAGGAATTTTTGATTCGGGCCTCGGCGGACTTACCGTTGCGAGGGAAGTAATAAGCCGTCTTCCGAATGAAGACATTATTTATTTCGGTGATACGGGGCGTGTGCCTTACGGTTCAAGAAGCCGTGAGACAATAAAAAAATATGCTCTCCAGGATGAAGGCTTTTTGCTTAAACACAATGTAAAGCTTATTATAGCGGCTTGCGGCACGGTTTCCTCGGTCGCGGGGGACACCGCAAAGGATCTGCCCGTGCCGTATTTTGAAATGGTCACCCATGCGGCAAGGGCGGCGGTTGCGGCTACAAAAAGCGGAAAAATCGGTGTTATAGGTACCGCGGCAACAGTCGGAAGCGGAAGCCACAAACGGGAAATTCTAAAGCTCATGCCAAAGGCAGAGGTTACTGCCTGCAGTTGTTCGCTTTTCGTTCCGCTTGTTGAGGTCGGCTGGTATTCCGACGATGATGTTGTGGTTAAGGAAACGGTAAAGCGCTACCTTGCGCCGATAATCGACGCAGGCTGTGATACACTTATACTCGGCTGTACGCATTATCCGGTTCTGCAAAGCGTAATAGGCGAGGTAGCGGGCAGCAATGTAACACTTATAAACCCGGGAATTGCCGTAGCTGAGGCGGTTAAGGACTATCTTGCTTCGGCTGACAGCGAAAGCGAGAGTAAAACCTCTGGCAATCACGAATTTTTTGTTACGGATAAGCCGTATTCGTTCAAAACGCTTGCGGCGGTGCTGCTCGGTGAAAAAATTAATGAGGATAAGGTAAAACAGGTGGAGCTTGACAGCTTATGATGAAGGATGTAATTATAAATATAAAGGGTCGCCAGGGTCTCGGTGACGAGCTTGATACGATAGAGCTTACTACCGACGGACGGTTCGGCGAAAAAAACGGAAGCTATTATATGACATATGACGAAAGCGCAATGTTAGGTCTTGAAAATGTAAAGACAGCGCTTTACATAAAACCCGGAAATTTGGTTATACTTCAGCGCTCGGGCGATGTGGAAAGCCGCCTTGTAGTTGAGGAGGGTAAAAGAAGCACCTGCTATTATAACACTCCGCAGGGCGAGCTGCTTATCGGTATTTTCGGGGAGTCCGTAAAAACAGAGCTTAATTCGGGCGGCGGAAAAATCCATATGAAGTATACTATTGATTCAAATTTAAATCTTATCAGCCGCAATACGGTTGATATTTCGGTAAAAGGAGCGGAATAAATGTCGGTTTTGGTAGCAAAGGCAAAGCAGCAGGTATTTTCCTGTATTACAGCCGCCGCTGACGCGGCAATTAAAAGCGGAGAGCTTGAAAAGGCGGAGCTGAACGATTTTTCGGTCTCTGCACCCGCAAGCAGGGAGCACGGCGATTATGCGGCGAACGCCGCTATGGTTTGGGCAAAAAGCTTTCATAAAGCGCCGAGACAGATTGCGGAGATTTTAAACGGTCATTTCGACTTTTCTGGAACCTACATTGAAAAATGCGAAATTGCGGGTCCGGGCTTTATAAACTTCTTTTTGTCGGACGATTATTATGCCGATATAATTTCGGACACTCTTGAAAAGGGGAAAGACTACGGCAGAAGCGATTACGGCAATGGCAAGCGTGTTTTGGTGGAATTTGTTTCCGCCAACCCCACGGGTCCTATGCACATAGGAAACGCAAGGGGAGGAGCGCTCGGCGACTGTTTGGCTTCGGTTCTTGACGCCGCAGGATTTTACACGGAACGGGAATTTTACATTAATGACGCCGGAAATCAGATAAATAAGTTTGCGCTGTCGCTCGACCTCAGATACAGGCAATTATTTAAGGACGGCGTTGAAATGCCCGAGGACTCATATCACGGCGAGGATATTATTAACCACGCAAAGGCTTTTGCGGAAATTTATTCCGACAGCTATATGACAAAAAGCGAGGAAGAAAGAAGAAAGGCGCTGGTCGATTTTGCGCTTCCCAAAAATATTAAGGGACTTCACGACGACCTTGCAAAATACCGTATACATTACGATACTTGGTTTAAAGAAAGCACGCTTCACAAAAACGGCGAAACCGCAAGAATAATTGAGCTGTTAAAGGAAAGCGGACACACCTATACGGCTGAGGACGCTTTATGGTTTAAGGCCACCGATTTCGGCTGTGACAAGGATTTTGTGCTTGTACGCGCAAACGGTGTTCCGACCTATGTTGTACCCGATATTGCTTATCATTACAATAAGCTTGTCGTGCGTAAATTTGATAAGGCAATAGATGTGCTCGGTGCGGACCATCACGGCTATGTACCGCGCCTTAAGGCAGCGCTTACCGCTCTCGGCGTTCCCGCGGACAGGCTTGACGCCGTGCTTATGCAGATGGTCCGTCTTGTTCGTGACGGCGAGGTAATTAAGGCTTCAAAGCGTTCGGGCAAGGCGATAACTCTTGTAACGCTTCTTGACGAGGTGCCGATAGACGCCGCAAGATTTTTCTTTAACCTGCGTGAGCCTAACAGCCATTTTGATTTCGACCTTGACTTGGCGGTCAACGAGTCAAATTCAAACCCCGTTTACTATGTTCAGTACGCATATGCGAGAATTTGCAGTATTTTCCGCAACTTAAAGGCGGAGGGTGTGGAGCTGCGCCGCTGTACTTCGGACGAATTAAAGCTTTTAAACACTGAGGAGGAACGGGAGCTTATACTGCACATAGCCTCGCTTACAGATGAAATTATCGCAAGCGCAAAGGATTACGATCCCGCAAGGATAACGCACTATGTCTGCGAGCTTGCAACCAAATTCCATAAGTTCTATGCCTCCTGCCGTGTAAAGGGGATTGACGAGCCGCTTATGCAGGCGCGCCTTAACCTTTGCGAAAGCACAAGAACCGTAATAAAAAATGTGCTTGACCTTATTAAGGTCACAGCTCCCGAAAAAATGTAACGGAGATATTTCGCAATGAATAACAATACAGCTAAAAATCTTACAATGATTATGGACCTTTACGAGCTTACGATGTCAAACGGCATTTTTAACAGCGACAGGCGTAATGAAATAACTTATTTCGATATGTTCTTCCGCCGCGTGCCCGATGACGGCGGCTATGCCATTATGGCAGGAATAGAACAGCTTATTGAGTATATGAACAATTTGGAGTTTTCGGACGATGATATTGCTTATTTAAGAGGTTTAAAATTATTTTCCGATGATTTTATAGACTATCTTAAGGATTTTAAATTCACCTGTGATGTTTGGGCAATGCCCGAGGGTACGGTTATCTTTCCGCACGAGCCGATAGTAACCGTAAGAGGTCCCGCAATGCAGGCTATGATGCTTGAAACAATGCTTTTGCTTACTATAAATCATCAGTCGCTTATTGCTACAAAGGCTAACCGTATCGCAAGAGCCGCCGACGGAAGACCCGTAATGGAGTTCGGCGCACGCCGCGCTCACGGCTACGGCGCCGCATATTACGGAGCAAGAGCCGCGGTTATAGGCGGTTGTGCAGGCACCTCCTGCCTGCTTACGGCAAAAGATTTTGATGTTCCGCCGTCAGGCACTATGGCGCACAGCTGGGTACAGCTTTTTGATGACGAATATTCGGCGTTTAAAGCGTATGCCGAAAAATATCCGGATAGCTGTATGCTTCTTGTAGATACTTATAATGTGCTGAAATCGGGCATACCGAATGCGATAAAGGTGTTTGACGAGGTGTTAAAGCCGCTCGGTAAGCGGCCTCTCGGCATCAGAATAGACAGCGGAGATATTACCTACATTACTAAAAAGGCACGCAAAATGCTTGACGACGCAGGCTACAGCGACTGTAAGATATGCGTTTCAAACTCGCTTGACGAATACCTTATCAGGGATATGATCTTCCAGGGCGCAAAGGTTGACAGCTACGGAGTAGGAGAGAGACTTATCACAGCTTCAAGCGAAGCGGTTTTCGGCGGAGTTTACAAGCTTGCCGCTGTTGAAAGAAACGGGGAAATAATCCCGAAAATCAAAATCAGCGAAAATCCGGCTAAAATTACACTGCCCGGTGTTAAAATTCCGTGGAGACTTTACGACCGCACAACGGGCAAGGCCATTGCGGATGTAATTACTTTAGGCGACGAGAAGATTTCCTCCGATGAGCCGTATGAAATTTTTGACCCCGAGCATACTTGGAAACGCAAGGTGGTAACGGATTTTGTTGCCAAAAAGCTTCAGGTTAAAATCTTTGATAAGGGCAGACAGGTCTATACATCTCCAAGCGTCAAGGAAATATCAAAACTCCGTGCCGAACAGGTAGATTCGCTTTGGGATGAGGTTACAAGATTTGAAAATCCGCATACCTACTATGTCGACCTTTCGGAAAAGCTGTGGAATTTGCGTGACGAATTACTTAACGAATTGCATTAAAAGGGGAATTTCGATGAAAAAGCTTTTATCTGTATTTTTGTGCTTAATTACGGCGTTTACCTTTGCTGCCTGCGGCGGTAAGGGGAAAAACAAGGATGACGCCAAGATCGACCTTGAATACTATGCGAATTTAGGTCAGATACCCGAATGTAAATACAAGCTCGGCGACAATGCTGATACGGTAGTATCAGAGCTTTCGGCCGAATACGAAAAAGCGGGAGAAGCGGGCGAGGACGCGGTTTATGAAGTGACTGAGGGTGAAAAGACCGTCCGTATAGACAGCGGAGATTTCCTTTATTACTATGTAAAGGACAATAAGAACGCCGGAATTTCCTACATTGTCTCGCTTGATACCGCTTACGGGTTTGCTTCGGGTACACCGTTGCTTGAGGTTACAAATTCACTTAAGGGCTTTGATTATACAGAGGAAACGGCAGATGAAAACAATACCTTTTTCCTTTTGGGCTCGCAAAGTCCTACCGTTTTAAAGTACAGCTTTGATAAAAATTCGGTGCTGTTCGTATTTGACGAAAACTCGCTTTGCGCGGTCGCCGTATACAGCGTCGAAAACTGGAATGTTTAGGAGAAATTATGTCTGTAACAGTTGAAAACAGCTTGAATATAATGCCGGTTTTACCGCTCAGGGGACTTGTTGTGTTCCCGGGTTCCGTGCTTTCTTTTGATGTGGCACGGAAAAAATCGGTTGCGGCGGTTAAATACGCAATGGAGCATAACCGCCTTATTTATACGATTGCGCAAAAGGAAATTTACATCGAAGACCCCACGCCAGATGATGTTTACACAGTCGGCTGTGTCGCAAAGGTAAGACAGGTGCTTAAAATATCCGATTCCGTGGTTAAAATACTTGTAGAGGGCGTTTACCGTGCGGAGCACAAAAATTCCTTTGCCGAGGGCGGCGGTTATCTGTCGGCGGCTGTTGAGAAGCTCGAGGATACGCCGGTAAAGAACCGTCCTGTTTATATGGAGTCGCTTGTAAGAAGAATAAGAACTCAGTTTGAAAAATATGTCGAGGTGTATTCAAATGTTTCGCCCGATATTATAATGCAGGTCGCCGCGTTTGACGATGCGGGCAAGCTTGCGGATTTTATTGCTTCAAGCGTACCCGCGCCATATGACGATAAGCAATATGTGCTTGAACAGACAAACCCCGTGCACCGTGCTAAAATTCTTATTGAAATGCTTAATAAGGAACGGGAAATCGGTGAAATAGATAAGCGCATAGGCGAAAAAACCAAGGCGGCTATCGACGAAAATCAGCGTGAATATTATTTAAGAGAACAAATCAAAGCCATAAGCAACGAGCTTTACGGCGACGAGACAGCGGACGAAATTGACGATTACCATACTAAAATCGAGGCGCTTAAAGCCGACGATTCGGTAAAGGAAGCGCTCCATTTGCAGGTAAACAAGCTTGCGAAGATGCCCGGCGGCTCGCACGAGGGAACCGTTGTAAGGAACTATCTTGACACCTGCCTTGAGCTGCCGTGGAATAAGGACACAAAGACCCTGACCGATGTTAAGAAGGCTGAAAAAATACTTGACCGTGACATTTATGGTATGAAAAAGGTTAAGGAAAGAATACTCGAAATGCTTTCGGTATATACCTTAGCACCCGATATTAAAGGTCAGATAATATGTCTTGTAGGTCCTCCGGGCGTAGGCAAGACTTCAATCGGTAAAACAATTTCCGAGTGTATGGGCAGAAAATTTGCGAGAATTTCCCTCGGCGGAGTTCACGACGAGGCGGAAATCAGGGGACACAGGAAAACCTACATAGGCGCCATGCCCGGTAAAATTATCGAAGCCGTAAAGCATGCGGGCAGCGGTAATCCGCTAATATTGCTTGACGAGGTTGACAAGCTCGGAAGCGATTATAAGGGCGACCCGTCCTCGGCTTTGCTTGAGGTGCTTGATCCCGAACAAAACGGCACATTTACCGACAATTTTATTGAGATACCGTACGATTTAAGCAGAACGGTATTTATAGCTACCGCTAATGACGCCGGTACCATTCCGGCGCCTCTGCTTGACCGTATGGAGGTAATTGAGGTACCGAGCTATACCCGTGAGGAAAAATTCAATATCGCAAAACGGCATCTTGTTAAAAAGGAAACTTTGCGCCACGGTCTTACAGGTAAGAATTTCAAGCTTACGGACGGGGCTATATATTGCCTTATTGATTTTTATACAAGAGAGGCAGGCGTGCGCCGTCTTGAACGCACGATAGCCTCGCTTTGCAGAAAGGCGGCTCGGCTTATTGCGTCGGGCGAGCAAAAATCCGTAACGGTAACGGAGCAAACGGCGGAAAAAATGCTCGGTCACAAGCGTTATAAGCCCGAAGCCTTGCTTGAAAAGGACAGCGTTGGTATAATTAACGGTCTTGCGTGGACGAGCGTGGGCGGCGAAATTATGCAGCTTGAAGTGGCTGTTATGGACGGTACGGGCAAGGTTGAGCTTACAGGCTCGCTCGGTGATGTTATGAAAGAATCGGCAATGGCGGCGGTAAGCTATGTTCGTTCCAATGCGGCAAGGCTCGGCATAGACTCCGATTTTTATAAAAACCGTGATATTCATATTCACGCAACAGAGGCCGCGGTTCCCAAAGACGGACCCTCTGCCGGCGTTACAATAACCGTAGGGCTTGTTTCGGCGCTTACGGGTAAGCCCGTCAAAAAGGATATTGCAATGACAGGCGAGGTAACTATAAGGGGAAGAGTACTCCCGATAGGCGGCTTGCGTGAAAAATCAATGGCGGCGTACCGCGGCGGTATAAAAACAGTATTTATACCAAAGGATAATATTGCGGATCTTGATGAGGTTGATACAGTCGTAAAGGAAAATGTACGCTTTGTTCCCGTTTCCGATGTTGACGAGATAATCCGCTGCGCTTATTCCGAGCTGGACTGTGAAAAAAAGGAAAGTCCTGTTTTTCCTCCCGTTATTAAATCGCCTATAAGTGCCGGCAGAATAAGTCAGTAGGTAAGTCTTATGAATTATAACAATGCAGTTTTTGAAAAAGCATATGCTACACCTGAACAGCTGGAAATTTCCGATTTGCCTGAATTTTGCTTTTGCGGCCGCTCGAATGTCGGAAAATCCTCGCTTATAAACCGTGTTCTTGGCAGAAAATCCATAGCTCGCGTAAGCTCAAAGCCCGGAAAAACAATTACCGTAAACTTTTATAAGGTTGACGGCGTAAGGCTTGTTGATTTGCCGGGTTACGGTTACGCAAAGGTTCCGTTTGCCGAAAAAAGCCGTTGGTCGCTTCTTATGGAGCATTATTTCCGCTCGGGCAGGGATATAAGAATGGTTTTTCAGCTTATTGATATGCGGCATCCGGCAACCGATTTTGATATTTCTATGCTTGAATTTCTGCGGCATATGAATATTCCGTACTCGGTTATTCTAACAAAATCGGATAAGCTTAACAAAACCGAAACCGAGCAAAGACTTTCGCTTATAAGGGAAGAACTCGGCAGTCTATCGCACGGTACGGATATTATTCCGTTTTCTTCAATTAAGGGTATGGACGGCGAGCTGATAAGGCAGATTATTGAAAATAATATATGATTATCGTTGACTTTTTATGCCGTAAATGGTATACTTTATTTGTAAAATGCGACGATTGAGAGAAGTAGTATTGCTTAAAGACGCAAAGAGAGCCGGCGGCGCTGTGAATCCGGCCGTCCCGTGATACGAATAACACTCATGAGCAGCAAGCCGAACACGCAGTAAGTAGGTAAGCCGTATGTGATGCGTTAAATCATACCGTTTGGGTTTAAGTGACCGTTATGGTAAATTAGGTGGCACCGCGGATAGCGTCTATTCGTCCTAATGCTTTAGGATAAATAGGCGCATTTTTATTTTTAAAGGAGCAGTGATCTATGAAACACACCGATATTATTGAGATTTTTAATGATGAATCGCTTGTCGGTACAGACGCCGTGGTTTGCGGTTGGGTACGCACCTCAAGGGATTCAAAAAATATGGCGTTTATTGAAATGAACGACGGAACCTCGCTTAAGCATTTGCAGATTGTAATAAATAAAGCCGATTTTGCGGACATTTCGGAATTTATGAAACTCGGCACCTCAATTAAAGTGGTCGGAACCGTCGTCAAATCGGCAGTTGCCGCCGATTCGGTTGAAATAAACGCAAAGGAAATCTCCGTTTTAGGCGTTTGTCCTGCCGAATATCCGCTTCAGAAAAAACGCCACACGCTCGAATATCTGCGTACAATACCGCATTTAAGGGTCAGAACAAACACCTTTAACGCGGTTTTCAGGGTTCGTTCGGTAGTGTCAGCTTCAATTCACGAATTTTTCCAAGGCAGACATTTTGTATATGTTCATACTCCGCTTATAACAGCGTCCGACTGCGAGGGAGCAGGCGAGATGTTCAAGGTGACGACAATAGGTTACAGCAATGAATATAAAACCGAAGAAGAATATTACGAAAATGACTTTTTCGGCAGAAAAGCCTCTTTAAGCGTTTCGGGTCAGCTTGAGGGCGAGGTCGCCGCTATGGGACTTGGTAAAATATACACTTTCGGACCGTCTTTCAGGGCGGAAAAGAGCAATACGCCACGCCATGTTGCGGAATTTTGGCATGTTGAGCCGGAGGTTGCCTTTGCGGAGCTTCCCGATATAATTGAAATTGCCGAGGCTCTTATCAAGCATATTATAAATGCGGTTCTCGATAAATGCCCCGAAGAACTTAATTTTTTCGACAAGCACTTCGAAAACGGGCTTATTGAAAAGCTCAAAACAGTGGCAGGTCACGATTTTGCGGTAATGACATATACCGAGGCTATCGAAAAGCTTAAAGCCGCCGATAAGGAATTTAAGTACCCCGTTGAGTGGGGCTGTGACCTTATGACAGAGCATGAGCGCTATATTTCCGAGGAAATATGCAAAAAGCCTGTTTTCCTTACCGATTATCCGAAGGAGATTAAATCATTTTATATGAAGCAGAATCCCGACGGCAAAACCGTTGCCGCAACCGATTTGTTGGTTCCGGGCGTGGGTGAGATAATCGGTTGCAGTGAGCGTGAGGCTGACCTTGATAAGTTGCTCGAAGCTATGAATACACGCAATATGTCCCTTGACGAATACGAGCATTACATTGCTTTGCGCCGTTTCGGAAGCGTTCCGCACAGCGGCTTCGGTCTTGGTCTTGAAAGAATAATAATGTATGTGACAGGCGTGTCGAATATCAGGGATGTAATTCTCTATCCCCGTACAGTCGGCAGCATCTCTTAAGGGTGAAAAGCAATGTATTCTTCAAAATTAAACGAATTTGATACGCAAAGCGCCATTGCGCTTGTAAAAGAAAAATTTTCGTCCGAGCTTTGCAAGGCTTTAAAGCTTTCAAGAGTTTCAGCACCGCTTTTTGTTAAAAAGGGCAGCGGACTTAACGACGACCTTAACGGCGTTGAACGCCCCGTACAGTTTGATATTAAAGAAACGGGCGAAATTGCAGAGGTTGTTCACAGCCTCGCAAAATGGAAAAGAATGGCGCTTATGCGTTATTGTTTTCCCGTACATACCGGTCTTTATACCGATATGAACGCAATACGCAGGGACGAAATTTGCGATAATTTACATTCAATATATGTAGATCAGTGGGATTGGGAAAAGATAATAACAGCCGAAGACAGAAATACCGATTATTTAAAGGAAACGGTACGCAGTATTTACGGCGCAATTCTTCTTACCGCAAAAGCGGTTGAAGAAAAATATCCCGTTCTTGACTGCGCTTTGCCCGATGATATTGCCTTTGTTTCCACCTATGAGCTTGAGGAGAAATATCCCAAGCTTACGCCGAAGGAAAGAGAAAATGTCGCTGCAAAGGAATACGGAGCGGTCTTTGTTATGCAGATAGGCGGAAGACTTAAAAACGGCGAAAAGCACGACGGGAGAGCGCCCGATTATGACGATTGGAAGCTTAACGGCGATATTTTGGTTTACAACCGTGTTCTTGACAGCGCGTTTGAGCTTTCGTCAATGGGAATCCGTGTTGACAGGGACAGTCTCATTTCACAGCTTAAAGCGGAAAATGCCGAAGACAGGCTGAAATATGAGTTTCACAAGCTTTTGGTTTCGGGAGCGCTGCCGCTTACGATAGGCGGAGGTATAGGACAATCGAGGCTTTGTATGTTTTTACTGCAAAAGGCACATATCGGCGAGGTTCAGGTTTCAATCTGGCCGGAAAAAGAAATCAAAAAATGTAAGAGCGTTGGAATAAGATTACTATAAAAAGAAAGGATTGTGTCTGGTTCAGACTTTGAACGCACACAGGAAGCTTTTATGAATGATTTTAAAAAACAGCGAAAACAAAAAAGATTTGACGATATTAAGCATACCTTAAGACAGGCAGAATCTATTATTGAGGTTGTTGCTCTTTCCTTAATTTATTACTTTGTTTGGAAAACAATGTATGACGAGTCCGGATTTTATGCTTACCTCGGAAAGGGTAAGTATTTGCTGATGACTGTTTACGCAATTATTTCCTTTATAATATTCAACAACTGTGATAGCTTTAAATTCGGTCATATGCGGCTTACAGATGTTTTGATTTCCCAATGGATATCCGTTATTTTGGTTAATGTCATAACTTACTTCCAACTCTGTCTTATGGCTAACTATATGATTAAGCCGTATCCTATGTTTATTCTAACCTTGCTTGAAGCGATGGCTGTTTTGATTTTTTCATTGCTTTACTCGTTTATTTATCACAGGCTTTATGTTCCGAAAAGTATGGCTATGGTTTACGGTATGGAGGATGCCATAACCCTTAAATTTAAAATGGACACCCGTGCCGATAAGTACCAGATAAAAAAATTAATATCAATAGATGAAGGCTACGAAAAGATTTGCGATACCATTGTAAAATACGATGCGGTAGTAATTAACGATGTTTCTGCGGTAATCAGAAACGATATACTGAAATTCTGCTACAAAAACGGCATAAGGGTTTATGTAACGCCTAAGCTTACTGATATAATTCTCAGGGGTGCCGGGGATATAAACCTCTTTGACACACCGCTTTTGCTTGTAAAAGGCAACGGTCTAACTTTGGCTCAGCGTGCGGTAAAACGCTTTTTCGATGTGCTTTTAAGCCTTATAGCAATGATAATAGCCTCTCCGATTATGCTTATTGTCTCTTTGGCTATCAAGCTTGAGGACGGCGGTCCCGTATTTTACAGGCAGACAAGAGTTACAAAAAACGGTAAGGAATTTGATATATTAAAATTCCGCAGTATGGTAGTAGACGCCGAGAAAAACGGTGAGGTTATACCTGCAAAGGGCAGAGATCCCCGAATTACAAAAACCGGAAGAATTATAAGAGCTACCAGAATTGACGAGCTTCCGCAGATTATAAACATTATTAAGGGAGATATGTCTATCGTAGGACCGAGACCCGAAAGAGTCGAACATGTGAAAAAATATACCGAAGAAATTCCGGAATTCCAGTACAGACAAAAGGTTAAGGGCGGTTTGACCGGTTATGCGCAGATTTATGGCAAGTATAATACTTCTGCTTATGATAAGCTCCGCCTTGATTTGATGTATATTGAGAATTATTCGCTTATACTTGATATTAAGCTTATTCTTATGACACTCCAGATAATGCTTCGTCCGGAATCAACCGAGGGTTTCGATAAAGCGGAGGAATTAAAACAGAAGGCAGATGACGCAATTTCGGAAATCGAATCATCTGTTTCCGATGACGCTGAATAACGAAAATTATGTTTATAATTCAAAAAAAGGGGTATTTCGGTGAAAAATAAATATCTTTTGTTGCTTTCTTCGGTTCTTTTCGATATCCTTGCCGCAATTTTTTCACTTGTAGTAGCAATTAAATCCGTAGGCGATTTGTTTTTCGCCTACGGAAATGATTTCTTTTATTTTACACTGTTTGTATGGGGCGGACTTTTAGTATTGTCCTTCTATTTCTTTAGAATTTACAGTGTTTTATGGAAATTTTCCACTATATATGATTCATTAAGAGTCTTCGTCGCTTCGGCTGTTGCTGTTTGTGCAACCTTTATTTCGCAAATGGCTGTATTTAACAAATCATACGGCTTTAATGTTGTTTTTGTATGCTATCTTCTTACCTGTGCTTTTACACTTGTTTTCCGCTTCTTTGTAAGAGTAGTTCTTATAAAGAAAGGGGAGGAGACAGGTCAAAATGCCATATCCGCTTCAACGCTTTCAGGCAATATTATGATTATAGGAGCCGGCTCTGCGGCATCAATGATTATAAATGAGCTTGCGAGAAACGGTCAGCATAATAACTGCAAGATAAAATGCGCTATTGACGATGATCCTGCAAAAAAGGGTACATATATTTCAGGCGTGCATATTGTCGGGAACCGCGATCTGATTGTTGAATCGGCAGAAAAATATCATATCAATACCATTTTGTTCGCTATACCGAGCTGCAACAATATGCAAAAATATGAAATACTTAATATTTGTCAGCAAACAGGCTGTACTCTTAAAATAATACCGTCAATTTATCAGATGATGGATTCGGGCGAAAACGGTTTATCGAAAAAAATAAGAAAGGTTGAAATCGAAGACCTGTTAGGCCGCGAACCGATAAGCCTTTATGTGAACAATATAATCGAATATGTTGCCGGGAAGACTGTTTTGGTTACCGGCGGCGGAGGAACTATCGGCAGTGAGCTTTGCAGGCAGATTGCTGACCATTCACCGAAAAAGCTTGTAATTTTTGATATTTACGAAAACAATGCTTATGACATTCAGAACGAGCTTAAACGCACTCATCCGGAGCTTGATTTTATCGCACTTATCGGTTCTGTAAGAGACAGCAAGCGTATGGATTCTGTCTTTAAGGAGTACCGTCCCGATATTATTTTTCACGCCGCGGCGCACAAGCATGTACCGCTTATGGAGGACAGTCCGAATGAATCCATAAAGAATAATGTATTCGGTACGCTTAAAACCGCACAGTGTGCGGATAAATACGGCGCAGAAAAATTTGTTTTAATATCTACCGATAAAGCAGTTAACCCAACAAATATTATGGGTGCCAGCAAGCGTATATGTGAAATGATTATTCAGTCATATAACAACCGCTCCAAAACAGACTTTGTTGCCGTAAGATTCGGAAACGTTTTGGGAAGTAACGGAAGCGTAATACCCCTCTTTAAAAAGCAGATTGCTTCAGGCGGTCCCGTAACGGTTACAGACCCTAACATTATCAGATATTTTATGACAATTCCCGAAGCTGTTACGCTGGTTTTACAGGCAGGAGCGTCCGCAAAGGGCGGGGAAATATTTGTTCTTGATATGGGCAAGCCCGTTAAAATTTTAACGCTTGCGGAAAATTTGATAAAGCTTTCAGGATTTACTCCGTATAAGGATATACAAATTAAGTTTATCGGATTGAGACCCGGAGAAAAGCTTTACGAGGAAATGCTTATGGCTGAAGAGGGTCTTAAGAATACGGAAAACAGTCTTATTCATATCGGAAAACCTATTGAATTTGATGAACAGGAATTCTTTGATATTCTTGATAAAATGAGATTGTTTATGTATAACGATGATGCCGACATCAGGCATTATGTTAAAATGATAGTGCCTACATACAGCTATAACGAAACAACAGAATAAAATTATCCGATTGCCGCTGATTGAACTTTTCAGCGGCATATATTTTATACCTTCTAAATCATATTTTAATAATAATTGCCTCTTGTTTTATAACCGTATGGTTATGATTTGTAATAATTATAACCTATCGGTGGTAAAATGTCAATACTGATTGGTTATAAAAGGGGGCACAATATGAATAATTATTACCCGAGAATTAAAGATTTAAGGGAAGATTCAGATTATTCGCAAAATTATGTCTCCGAATATCTCCAAATGAAGCAACCTCAGTACAGTCGTTATGAGAGAGGTCTTAGAGATATACCGAGCGATATTTTAATTCGCCTGGCAAAATTATATAACACTTCAACCGATTATATTTTGGGTTTAACGGATAATCCGAAAGAACCGTACTGAATTATTGCATAAACTCCTCGTTTTTTGCTGATAATAAGCAAAAAGGAGGAGTTTTTTATGCGACCCACAGACAAAGAATACGGTGAAATGGCAAAAAAGCTTTCGCCGCCGTCGCCTAAACTCAAGGATTTTATAAACGCTTTTCTTATAGGCGGACTGATTTGTGTAATAGGACAGTTACTTACAGAGTGGTATACTATGCTGGATTTACCGGAAAAAGTGGTCAAAATGGCTGTTCCGAGTACGCTCGTTTTTGCGGCGGCAATACTGACAGGACTTAAATTATTTGATAAAATTGCCAAGCATGCCGGAGCAGGCACACTTGTGCCTATAACAGGTTTTGCAAATGCGGTCGTTTCGCCCGCAATCGAGTTTAAAAGCGAAGGTTGGATATTGGGACTGGGAGTGAAAATGTTTACGATTGCAGGACCCGTAATTGTTTACGGAACAGCCGCAAGTGTGGTTTATGGATTAATATTGTATATCATAAGTTTATTTTAATAATGCACAATACACAGCAGTCACATAAATAAAAATATGACTGCTGTGTATTTATATGAAAAGCCGCTTAAACAGCGGCTTTTGAATAATTTATGGGCTATGATGAAATCGGGATTAAATAAAATGTGAGACTTTTTTAACAACTTCCCTGAATTATACTAAATATTCATTTAGTATAATTGCCAGTGTGAAAAACGCGTACCGCAATAGTTTGTTTTCCCCACTTGCGGCAATTACAAGCCGCCGCCAGTGTCCGCACTGGCTCTCGGTACTAAATGAGCGTTTCGGACAATTCAAAGGACTGTACTCCTTCCGAAAGTTTTCCCGACCTCGTGAGTATCATTTTACAACAAGCTTTTCAGTTTGTCAATGCCGTCTTTTCTAAGGCGGTTAATTGCCTGTCGGCTACAACCGTCAAGCCGTGCAATCTCGGCAACGCTAAAGCCGTATAATTCGCATAATTCCACGGCACGCCGTTGCTTGTATGTAAGCTTTTCCAAAAGTTGCTCGGTGAAAATATCGCCGTCAAAATCTTCCCATTGCGGCGAATTTTCCCACCATTCGGGCGGCTGTAATGCTCTTTCACGGCGCTGTAAAAGCTTTGCATATTGTATAAATTTGTTGCGCAAAGCCACCGCAACATAACGCCGTGAAACCGCTTTACCGTGCGCCACCATATCCCATAAAAAAGTCCATAGCTCGGCGCTCATTTCCTCGCCGCCGCAACGCCTTGCATAATGCTTAATCAGCGGTTCGAAATCGGTAATAATTTCGGTAACATTTTCCCGTTTATACACGCTTAAAATCTCGCCTTTTGTTAAGAATATTTGCCATTGCGTAAAGCGCCGTCACAGCCTCACTGCTGTGACATAAAAGCCGTTGCACACGCTTTAAGTCGCCGCCGCAACGGGCAAATTCCTCGACGGCATATTCCTTGCGTGCGCTGTGCGGCGTGATGTTCTTTCGCACATTAAATCGGTCGGCGGTCTTTTTCAGGTCTTTCCACACGGCTTGCCGTGTTCTGTGTTGCCGCCCGTTTGTGCGGTGTTCAAAAACATAGTGCTGTCCACTGCAAGCTAAACAGCGCCGCACAAGTTCAGCAGGCAACCGTACACGGCGTGCCTTGCCTGTCTTTTCCTCACACACCGTAAAGCGTTGTTTTCGCACCTTTTCGGGCGTGAGCGCAAGCACATCATTTATGCGTAAACCCGTTGCAAGGCTAACCTCGCAAGCAAGCCTGTTTTTCGGCGTAAGTGCCGCCAGTATCATTTCAAAATCACCCTTGGGTATCCATTCACTGCGCATATTTGCGCCCCCTTTTTACTTTCCTAAAATTGTAAACTCAATCCTTAATTGCCCCCGTTTCGGGGGCAATTTGGAACTCTTTAATCTTTACGAAATCGTTTTCAAAGTCCCATTCTTCGAATGGGCATTTTTCAAAACTGCGCCATACAAGGCGTTCACGGCTTTTCAAGCCTTGACTTGCAAAAAACATATGCTCGCCGCTGTCGAGCGCTGTTTTTTTCAGGTCTTTGGTAATGTACTTCGTGACATATTTTGAAACCGCAACGGCGTTTTCGATTTCGGTACAGGTGAAGTACCCGAAAGTCCGTCTATACCTCGTCCAGTCGTATATTTTAACGCCCTTTTCAAGTTGCCGCCGCAAGCGGTCGGGCAACTTTTCGTCAAGCGTAAACGGGCGTAGGTCGGAGGGGGTCAATCCCATTAAAAGACCGTGCATATGCCACGCTCCATCTTTGTGCTGTTCGGGTATCAGCAAGTATTTAATTTTTTCCCCCTCTGCCCTACTTCGGTTAAGATTGCGCACAAGCTGTGCGAAATCTTTTCGGAAATCCGAAAGGTCAAAACGGTCTCGCTTTTTCTCGTCCTGTGTGAATGTGCAAAAAAAGTTAAACTCGTTGCAAGCCGCAAGTTCAAATATGCGTGCTTTAGTCCGTGATAAGGACTTCGAAAAGCGTTCCCGTTCTTCCTTTTCGGTGCTTTTTCGGTTAAGCGTTTCGGGAATTTGCGGTGTTTCTTTCGGGTCGCCTGTCACCGTCTCGCACGCTGTGCGAGCCTGTGACGGCTTTTTGTGCTTTCCGAGGGATTTTATATACACCGCTTTTAAAACATTGCCGTAGCGGTAAAAATTCCACACATCGTGTGTTGCGTTCTCTTTAAGGTCGATTGAAAAAGGTTTTTCAATCAACTTTTCCGCACCGAGCCGCCGCGCGGCTCTGTTGCCCTCTGTGTTTGAGAGGTAAGCCGTATACTCCCGTAATTCAGTCGGCGAAAGGTCGGATAATTTGTCAAATTTCGGCATATAAATTCACAAAACTACCGCTTTGTGTTACTTAGTCAAGTATATATACCCGTATAGTCTCTGCTATACGAAAGAAAGAAATGTCCGTACGGCACGGGCGCACACCCTGCGTGCGCCCCGTGCCTGTCTCTGCGTAGCTGTCGCTTTGCGCTTTTTGCGGAAGTCTCTGCAACTCCCCAAAAAGTCTTTGCTTGCCGCACCGTTGCTAATTACTCGCCCTGTCGGGTATTAAACGGTAGTTTTGTATAACTGGGCGTGCCGCTTACGGCACACCCCAGTTATGAACCCCACAAGGGGGGTACAAAACTTCCGTTTAATATAATTATCAACTGTCTTGTTTCGGCGTACTGCCGCCTTTACGCTAAAGCGTACGGCGGCGCAACGCCTATCGCCCCACGGGTCTGTGGGTGCTCCGCAGGGGTTCAGCGCCACTGCGGCGGCGCTCTGCCTACCGCCTTTGTCACATTGCCGCTTTGCGTACAATGTGACAAAGCCAGTAGGCTCTGTTACAAGCTTGCTGTAATCAATTCAGTTTGTGCAATTCGTGAAACAATCAAGGCGCAACGGGCAAAGCCGTTGCACCGCTCCGCATTATGTTTTTTTTCGCTCTGTCAAGGGTCAAGATAAACGGCTACGCCGCCCTTGACAGGGGGGGAGTTCCTGCGTTCGGTGCGGTTTTCCGTGCCACGGCACGGGGTTTGCCCCCTCCCGTCCCCCACGGGGGGAGCGCAATGCTCCTGTATGGGTTAATCACCGCCGTCTTTCCCGATGTCGTCGATAATTGTCACTCTGTCGGGGGTGTCGGGTGTTACGCCCAAAAGCTGTAACAGGGTCTTAAAGCTCCCGTCATTGTCTGCGGCTCTAAGCACAAACCGAAAAGCAATAAGGTCGCAAAAGGTAGGCAAACAGTTTTTGTAATATTCTGCCTCTTCGGGCAGTAAAAAGCCTTTTGGTACTTTGCTTTTCAGTATGCGCTTAACGCTGTTTTTCTGCTTTTCTCGCATTTTTTTCCCTCTCTTAAAATTATTACTTGACTTTTACGGTCTGCGGCGTTATAATACATAACGCAATGCAAACTGTATGGTTTGGAGCTGTGGTCTTATGTCCGAGGTCGCAAAGCTGACTACTTGCTGACCGCCACAGCTTGTCGCAAAAAAATAAACGCCCTTTCGAGGGCGTTTTTTTTATGCCTTAAAGCGGCTATTGAATTGACCGAAACGCATTATTCATTTAGTATAATTGCCAGTGTGAAAAACGCGTACCGCAATAGTTCCGTTTTCCCCACCTTATCATAAAGTAGCATAATCAAAGCCACCGGCTGAATCGGTGGCTTTGATTTAAGTCCATTATATTTAGAGACTTGCAATAGTTTGCATCAGATAATCCCCAAACTGCGAACAGGTAGCGCCGTCCTCGTGACCGGTGATAACATACTTCTTATCAACCTCGGTGCAAATGTGCAGAGCTTTATCAAGCTTATTAGCCTTTTCGATAAATCCTATGTGTCTTAAGAGCATTTCGGTAGCCTTGAACATACTTGTCGGATTGGCATATGCTCCTCTTCCGGTTTCTATCATTCTCGGTGCGGAGCCGTGGATTGCCTCAAACATTGCATAAACATCACCCAAGTTGGCGCTGCCGGCAGTACCTACGCCGCCTTGTATTTGGGCTGCCTCGTCGGTGATAATATCGCCGTAGAGGTTAGGCAGAAGAATTACCTGGAAATTGCTTCTTACACGCTCATTTACAAGATTTGCGGTCATAATGTCAATGTACCAGTCTTCAGCGGTAATTCCCGGGTAATCCTTTGCAACCTCGTGGCAAAGCTCCGAGAATTTACCGTCGGTCTTTTTCATAATATTAGCCTTTGTTACGATTGCGACATTGGTTTTTCCATTGTTTTTGGCATATTCAAATGCCGCTCTTGCAATTCGTTTTGTGCCTTCGTTTGTAGTTACTTTAAAGTCAAAAGCCAATGTATCGGGTATTTCTACTCCCCTGCTGCCGAGTACATATTCGCCCTCGGTATTCTCACGGAAGAAGGTCCAGTCAATGCCAAGTTCGGGAACGGCAACGGGACGAACATTTGCGTATAAATCAAGCTCGCGGCGCATCGCTACATTGGCGCTCTCAAGCGTGCCGCCCTTAAGCGTGGTGGTAGGAGCCTTTAATATTACATTACAAGACTTGATTTCAGCTAAAACATCATCCGGGATTGCCTTGTTATGAGCAATTCTGTTTTCGATTGTAAGACCTTCGATAGTGCGAAGCTCGATTTTCCCCGCGGCAATTTCATCCTTCAAAATAAACTGCAAAAGGCGCTCGGATTCCGCAGAAATTATCGGACCGATTCCGTCTCCGCCGCAAATGCCGATTATAATTTTATCAAGCTTGCTGTAATCCGTAACCTTTTTATCCTGCTCCATACGGCGCTCACGGGCAATTTGTTCGTTCAAAAGTGTGCGGAACTGTTCAACCGCAGCGTTAATGTACTGTTCCATTAAAAATCAACCTTCCTTTTTTGTATATTCAAGCAGACCGCCTGCTTTTAAAATGGCTTTCTGGCGTTCGGTGAATGAGCAAACAAGCGGTATTTCGTCGCCTGTGGTTTCATCCTTAAGTATTATTTCACCGCTGTCCATTCCGGCAAAAACATCAGAGAGAGTAAGTTTATCGGACTGATTGAGCTTATCGTAATCATCGGGATTTTTAAAGTTAAGCGGCATAATTCCCGCATTTATCAGATTTGCCACATGAATTCTCGCAAAGCTCTTTGTAATAACGGCGCGTACACCAAGATACATAGGAACAAGTGCCGCATGCTCGCGTGACGAACCCTGACCGTAGTTACTGCCGCCGACAATTATGCTCTGACCGAGAGCCTTTGCTCTTTCGGGGAATGTTTCATCGCACACGCCGAAGCAGAACTGCGAAAGGTGCGGAATATTTGAGCGATAAGGCAGTATCTTAGCGCCTGCCGGCATTATATGGTCGGTGGTTATATTGTCGCCGACTTTAAGCACCAACTCTGCCGTTAGAGTATCTTCCTGCGGTCTCGATTTCGGGAACGGCTTAATGTTAGGTCCTCTTAAAACCTCTAAATCCTTAGCTTCCTCGGGTGTAGCGGGAGCAATTACGGCACTGTCGTCAATCTTAAAAGCGTCGGGCATTGTTATATGCGGCTCTTCACCTAAAAGTCTCGGGTCGGTAATTTCGCCGGTAAGAGCGGCGGCAACCGCTGTTTCGGGCGATACAAGATAAACGCTTGCGTCCTTGGTTCCGCTTCTACCTAAGAAGTTGCGGTTAAATGTACGCAGTGAAACGCCTGCGGAATTCGGCGAAAAACCCATACCGATACAGGGACCGCACGCACATTCAAGAAGCCTTGCGCCGCTTGCTAAAATATCGGAAAGCGCGCCGCAGTCGGCAAGCATTGAAAGAACCTGCTTTGAACCGGGTGAAATTGAAAGGCTTACAGACGGCGAAATGGTTTTACCCTTTAAAAGCGCCGCAACCTTTAGCATATCGAAAAGTGATGAATTGGTGCAGGAGCCGATACATACCTGATCAACCTTTGTGCCCTTTAATGACTCTACCGTTACGATATTGTCGGGACTGTGCGGACAGGCAATAAGCGGCTTTAACTCATCAAGGTTTATATCGATTACTTTATCGTAAAACGCGTCGGGGTCGCTTGAAAGCTCGGTATAATCCTCGCCTCTTCCCTCTGCTTCAAGGAATTTCTTTGTAACCTCGTCGGAGGGAAAAATCGAGGTAGTGGCGCCAAGCTCTGTTCCCATATTTGTTATGGTTGCGCGTTCCGGCACGGAAAGGTATTTAATACCCTCGCCGCCCCATTCGATAACAGCGCCTACGCCGCCCTTAACCGAAAGTATACGAAGTATCTCAAGGCTTATATCCTTAGCTGTGACAAAGGGCTTAAGCTTTCCTGTTAAATTAACCTTATACATTTTGGGCATTGTGATATAGTAAGCGCCGCCGCCCATCGCAACCGCAACATCAAGACCGCCCGCACCCATTGCAAGCATACCTATGCCGCCGCCTGTGGGCGTATGGCTGTCAGAGCCTATAAGAGTCTTACCCGGCTTGCCGAAGCGCTCTAAGTGAACCTGATGGCATATACCGTTGCCGGGGCGTGAGAAATAAATTCCGTGCTTCTTGGCAACAGACTGTATGTAACGGTGGTCGTCGGCATTTTCAAAACCCGATTGCAGGGTGTTGTGGTCAATATATGCAACACTGCGCTCGGTTTTAACCCTGTCGAGTCCCATTGTCTCAAATTCAAGGTAAGCCATTGTGCCTGTTGCGTCCTGCGTTAAGGTTTGGTCGATTTTAAGAGCAACCTCACTGCCGACGGTCATATCGCCCGACAGCATATGTGCCTTAATAATTTTTTGTGCGATTGTGTAGCCCATTAGATTCAATCCTTTCTCATTATGTGCCGATAAGCATTTTCTACATGCTCAGAGGCATATTTTGCCGCCGCCGCCGAATTTTTGGATTCGATAGCCTCATAAATTTTGCGGTGCTCGGCAACCGAAGCCGCCGCGCGGCTTGAATTTTCCACCGAAGCACGGCGGTATTTTTGTATTTTCTTGTGAAGCGGAACAAGAGTATCGTAAAATGTGGTGCTTCCGCTTAATTTATATAAGGTTTCGTGGAAACGGTTATCCATAAGCTTTATTTGTTCGGGGTCGTTTTTGTTAAGATAAAACTCCTGAAATTCGAGCGCTTCCTTAAGGTCCTTCAACTGTTCGTCGGTACGGTTTTTAGCTGCGAGCGACGCCGCCATACATTCAAGGCTTTTTCTTATAAGAAAAATATCCTCAAGGTCCTTTTCATTAATGCCGATAACAACGGAGCCCTTGCCCGATTCCTCGATTATATGCTCCTGCTCAAGCCGTCTTAATGCTTCCCTTATCGGGGTACGGCTCACGCCCATTTCGGCGCACAGCTTGCTTTCGGTAAGTACTTCGCCGCGCTGATATTTTCCGCTTAAAATATCGTTTTCAAGATGGTCGAAAACCTGATCCGCAAGCGATATTGTCTTATGCTCAATCATTAAAGCCGTCCTCCTTTAAAATTTTCCGCCCGAAAGCTCTTTTAAGTGGTTTTCAAGCTCACCGTTTGAAATTGCGGTCTGTCTTCCCTGCTCGTATTCGGAATCAACCCATTCCTTAAGCTTAATAACTATCGGGTCCTTTTTATCGATAATTTCATCACCCTTAAGGCTGTAATGATGGTTTATCCAATAAGCAATTCCGGCAAGTCCGCTTGTTTTACCTATCGAAACCGCAGCTGGACGGTTAAGGATTTTTTCGGTATCGAAAATGTTGTAGATTTCTTCATCCTTTAAAAGCCCGTCGGCGTGTATGCCTGCCTTGGTTACATTGAAGTTTTTACCTACAAACGGGGTCATAGGCGGAATTGTGTAGCCCATTTCCTTTTCAAAATATTCGGCGATTTCGGTAATTGCGGTGGTGTCCATACCGTCAAGCGAGCCGCGGAGCGAAGCGTATTCCATAACCATAGCCTCAAGCGGAATGTTGCCCGTTCTCTCACCAATTCCGAGCAACGAGCAGTTGACGGCGGAAGCACCGTACAGCCAAGCGGTGGAAGCGTTAGCAACCGCCTTATAAAAATCGTTGTGACCGTGCCATTCAAGCATTTCGCTCGGCACATCGGAGTAATGCTGTAAGCCGTAGATTATGCCCGGAACGCTTCTCGGCAATGCAACCTCCGGATACGGAATACCGTAGCCCATAGTGTCGCAGGCACGGATCCTTACGGGTATTTTAGCCTGCTTTGAAAGCTTCATAAGCTCGTTTACAAAAGGAACGACAAAGCCGTAAAAATCGGCTCTTGTAATATCCTCAAGGTGGCATCTCGGCATAACACCCGCTTCAAAGGCTTCCGATACGGCGGCGAGGTATGTTTTCATAGCCTGACTTCTTGTCATTTTAAGCTTTTTGAAAATGTGATAGTCACTGCACGAAACCAATATTCCCGTTTCACGGATACCGAGGTCACGCACAAGCTTAAAGTCTTCTTTGCTCGCTCTTATCCAGGTTGTTATCTCGGGGAATTTAAGACCCAATTCCTGACATTTTTCGATAGCTTCCCTGTCCTTTTTGCTGTAAACAAAAAATTCGGTCTGTCTTATAATTCCGTAAGGACCGCCAAGCTTTGACATAAGCTTGTAAAGGTTTACGATTTGCTCTACGGTGTAAGGCTCTACCGATTGCTGGCCGTCACGCAGCGAGGTATCGGTTATCCAGATATCCTTAGGCATACCGATAGGCACTCTGCGATGGTTGAACGCAACCTTCGGTACTTCCTCGTATGTATAAAACTCTCTGTATAAATTAGGCTCCGAAACATCCTGCAAGGAATATTTATAATTGTCCTGCTCAAGTAAATTTGTCTTGTTTGAAATTTCAAGCAAAGCTCTCATCCCCTGATTTGTATTAATGTATACAATTATACTTAAATTCTTTGTCTTTGTCAATAGCCGCAACGGATATTTCCGCGTTTTACGCACAAAATAAGGTAAATATCTGCTTGAGGTGGCAAAATGGAGATCATTAAGGTTATTATAACATCTGTTGTTTCGCTTGTTGTGTTATTTTTGTTAACAAAATTGGTCGGAAACAAACAGTTATCCGAGCTTAATATGTTCGACTATATCGTAAGTATAACAATAGGCTCTATTGCCGCGGAAATGGCAACGGAGCTTGAAAATCCCGAACAGCCGCTTACGGCAATGATTGTATATGCGGTAATTTCTTTTGCGGTTTCGGTTATAAGCTCTAAAAGCATAGCGTTAAGGCGGTTGGTGTTCGGTCATTCTGTTATTCTTATGGGAAACGGCAAACTTTACCGCAAAAACTTTAAAAAATGCCGTCTCGATTTAAATGAATTTTTAATGCAGTGCAGGTTAAACGGTTTTTATGACCTTTCGGCCGTTGATACTGCTGTTATGGAGGCAAGCGGAAAAATAAGCTTTATGCCTGCCGCCGCTAAAAAGCCGGCGACGCCCGAGGACCTTAATATTGTTCCGGCAAGCGAAAGCGTATACTATAATGTAATTATGGACGGCAAGATTTTAGAAAAGAATTTAAAGAGCTGCGGCAAAGATATGAACTGGCTCAAAAACGAGCTTAAGGTTCAGGGCATAAAAAAAGAAGCCGAAGTTTATCTCGGCATACTTGATAAATCGGGAAATTTGTCTGTGTTTAAAAATAACGATGATATGCAGGATAACGATATTTTTGAATGATTCCACCTTCGGTAGAGAGCGAAATTATGGCTCTCTACCTTTATTTTTTACTTTTAGATACCGAAACAGGTACGGTTCATTGCCGATAGAATTAAAAAGCTGTAAAATGAAAGCGGTGAAGAAAATGAACAAAATCTACAAGCTTATACGCATTATTACGGTGGCACCGATAGCCGCTCTTGTAACCGTTCTTATGCTTAATTTTATGAAGGACGGCTTTTTTGTAAACGCACGGCACATTTGGACGGCAATTCTTACGCTTACCGTATTGCCGCTTTTGGCTTATCCAATAAGTCTTGTAAAGCAAAAGGACGAAAGGCGGAGATTTCAGCGCTCGCTCGCGATACTCTTTGCGGTTGTAGGATATATTGCGGGAACTGTCTGTTCCTTTGTAAGCGGCGGCTCTAAGGGCGAGCGTGTGCTGTACCTTACCTATCTTTTGTCGGGCATTATGATTGCCTTAAGCTCGTTTATTTTAAAAAGAAAAAGCAGCGGTCACGCCTGTGGAATTTCGGGGCCTGTAACACTGCTTACATATTATTTAAGTCCTCTGTGCGCATGTGGGTATTTCCTGCTTATACCGGTGTTTGAAGCGTCACTTAAAATGAAAAGACATACCTTAAGCCAGCTTGTAAGCGGAAGTGCAATTCCCGTTGTATGTATGTTAATATCGGTATTAACAGTTAAATAATGCTGAGCTGAGTCGGGGCGGCGAGGTTAATTATTCTCTTCCCCTGCCTTAGCGCATAATCTACGGTCTCCTTGGTTCCGCCGCTCCTGCCGTCGAACCAGGTTACTACAAAATCGGTTTTATCTACCATATAGTGATTGCGTTTAAAGTAACAGCCGGGATAGTATTTTTCAGATAAAACAATTTTTTTGTCGCAGCCTTCAAGTATTCTGTTATAGCGCTCCTTCCAATCGTCGGGGTAGCAATTTTCCTGCCCCTTAAACGGAACCGCGCACACAAGCTTTAAATCAAAGGCGGTATTTCGTGACTTTTTTAAAAGCAATACCGTTTCCGCCGCAATAATATCAAAGCCCATTGCCATACCCGTATAAAAGGTACGGCAATTTTCGTCCGTAACGGAGAGTATTGTTTCGGTAAGTGAATTTTCAAAATCGGTGTAATCCCTGTTCCCCTCTTCCAAGGGAAACGGGAATTTAGATGGTCGGTATCCGGTAAAGCAACAGCTTTTTTCCGGGGAAATATTATTGTTATTCATTTTGCACCACACAAATTAATTTTTTATTGACTGCAACGGGAAAATATTATATTATAATTTCAGTTAAACATCCGGCAGGTGAAATTATGGACGCAATAGATTTAAAAATCATAACTCTTTTACAAAAGAATGCCAGAATGCCCCTTAAGGTACTGGCAGAGCAGGTATACCTTTCTTCGCCCGCTACCGCGGCAAGAATAGAAAAGCTTGAAAAGGAAGGCATAATAAGCTCTTATACCGTGAATATAGACCTTAAAAAGGTAGGTTTTCCGATAATCGCCTTTGTTAAGCTGGACCTTGACCCAAAGCTGAAGCCTGAATTTTACCCGTATATAAAAGCACATCCGAATGTGCTTGAATGCAGCTGTGTTACGGGACAGTATTCACAGCTTATCAAGGTTGCGTTTGCAACAACGGAGGATCTCGACTTATTTGTCGGCGACCTTAACAATTACGGCCATACCGAGACGCAGATTGCCTTTTCCACTCCCCAACCTCCAAGAGGTATCGGGATTGAAAAAATAGCAGAAGTATCAAAGTAAGAAAATTATACAGAACATATGTTCTTTTGTCAAGTGGCGTTTTGCACATATCTTTTAAAACAAACAGCAGTCGAAACAGAAACTTCGACTGCTGCTTGTTTTCACCGGCTACAGTAATGAAATGCTGTCTATCAGGTTTAATTCTTCCTTTGTAAAGACGGTGTTCTCTATCGCCTTGATGTTGTCGAGTATCTGCGACGGCTTTGACGCACCGATAAGCACCGATGTTACAATACCGTCCTTAAGCACCCATGCAAGTGCCATTTCCGCAAGGGTCTGGCCTCGGTTCTTAGCTATTTCATTAAGCTTGGCAATTTGTTCCAGACGCTCCTTTGTGATTGCGGTCTCCTTTAAAAATCTGCCGTCAGTCATAATTCTGCTGTCCTTCGGAATACCGTTTAAATATCTGTCGGTCAGCATACCCTGCGCTAAGGGGCTAAACGCAATCAAGCCCTTTTTAAGCCGTGCGGCGGTAGCCTTAAGACCGTTGTTTTCTATGGTGCGGTCAAAAATCGAATACCTGTTTTGGTTGATTACAAACGGGCATTTAAGCTCTTTAAGTATTGCCGCCGCCCGCTCTAAACGCTCGCCGTCGTAATTTGAAATTCCGGCGTAAAGAGCCTTGCCGCTTTTAACAGCGCTGTCAAGCGCTCCCATTGTTTCTTCAAGCGGAGTATCGGGGTCGGGTCTGTGATGATAGAATATATCCACATAATCGACACCCATTCTTTTAAGACTCCCGTCAAGGCTTGCAAGCAGATATTTGCGGCTGCCCATATTTCCGTAAGGGCCGTCCCACATTTCGTAGCCTGCCTTGGTGCTTACTATAATTTCATCACGGTATGGGAAAAGCTCTTCCTTAAGTATTTTTCCGAAATTACTTTCGGCACTGCCGGGGGGCGGTCCGTAATTGTTGGCTAAATCGAAATGTGTTATGCCGTTGTCAAAGGCTGTAAAGCACAGCTCCTTCATATTGAAATACTGCGCCGTATCGCCGAAGTTATGCCAAAGTCCGAGACTGACCTTGGGCAGCATAAGTCCGCTGTTTCCGCAGCGGCTGTATTTCATTTTTTCGTATCTGTTATCGTTTGCTTTGTACATAATTAACCTCCGTTCTCAAAAGTAAATAAAAGCTTCTGAATTTCCTTATCAAACATATTATTTTTTGTCACGGCGGTTACGGCTGTGAATTGCTCGCTTTGGTAGGTCTCGCCTGAAATCAGACCCGCGGCGCATTTAAGCCCAACATAGCCGATCTCAAAAGGATTTTGAACAATAAGGGCGTCTATCTCCCCTGTTTCCAGCATACCGAGCGAGACCGAATTTGTATCAAACCCGACCGCATACACCTTTTGCGAGAGGTCAAGCTTTTTGACCGCATAGCCTATTCCGAGCGTCATCCACTCGTTAAAGCCTGCGATTACATTAATTTCGGGATGCTCTCTAAGCAGCTTTACAGCGGCTTGCTCGGCGCTTTCGGTATTGCTGTCCGCGGTAGCGGAGGCGATTATCTCGGCGTTGTCTATGCCGCTCATATAATCCTTAAAGCCCTCCTCACGCAGTTGACCGTTTGCGGTGTTTTCGTAATAATTTATCAAACCGATATTGATATTGCTTTCCTTTGAAAAACCGACGACGGCGGCTTTTGCGGCGGCTTTGCCAGCCTCGTAGTTGTCTGTTCCTATAAAGGTGCTTACATTTTGCGAATTAACCTCGCTGTCGATAGCGACGATTTTAACGCCCGCGCGTGCGGCACTGTTTACCGCCTCGGCAGATTTTTTATAATCTATCGCCGATACAACTATTGCTTCGGCGCCGTTTTCAACCGCATTTTCAATAAGCCTGTTTTGAGCTTCGTAGTCCTCTTCGTTTTCGGGTCCCGTAAATTCGGCGTCTATATTATATTCGGTGGCGGCGGAGTCAACTCCACTTTTAACACGGTGCCAGAAATCCGAATCTACTGCTTTTACAATCACGCTTATCTTCTTTTTTGAGTCCTCTTTTTTGCAGGAGCAAAGCGTAAGAGTGAGCGCCGCCGCAGATAAAAGGGCGATGATTTTTTTAAATTTCATTTATTCGCCCTCCTTTTTCGGTATGCGCACAGTAACCGTAGTACCGACATCAAGCTCGCTTTCAATGCTTAAACCGTATTTTTCGCCGAAATAAATTTTAAGGCGGTCATTGACATTTTTAACGCCTATTCCGCTTGAATCGCTCCGTTCCTTTTTAAGAATTGAAAGGCACTGTTCTTTAGTCATTCCAATACCGTTATCGCTTACATTGATAAGTATATCGTTTTCATCGTCGGGGGCTTTCTTTACCGTAATCTTGATTTCACCCTCGTCAACGCTCCTGACAAGTCCGTGATATATGGCGTTTTCGATAAGCGGCTGAACGGTTATTTTATTGCAAAGGCAGTTTTCAAGTGTCGGATCTACATCAAAGGAATAGGTAAACTGGTCCTTATACCTGTAGCTTTGAATAACGAGGTAGCTTTCAGCGTGGCGCAGTTCGTCTCTTATGGTTATAAGCTCGTGTCCCCTGCTTATACTTATTCTGAAAAGCCTTGCTAAGGAGCTTACCATTTTAGCGGCGTCCTCCGTCCTTCCCTGTTCGCACATCCACTGTATCGAATCAAGGGTGTTATAAAGAAAATGCGGATTTATCTGTGCCTGAAGCGCCTTAAGCTCGGTTTTTCTTAGTTCTGTTTCTTCGCGCCTTACCCTGTCCATAAGCTCGCTTATTTTAACAGTCATATGCCTGAAGGACTCCGAAATAACTTTAAGCTCCGTTACGGTCTCCGCACCGCCGTTGAATATAAAGCCGTCGGCTTCCTTTTCAAAACGCTTTATTTCTTTAATCAAGTCTTTAACCGGTCTGTTTACTATATTCGAATATACTATAAGCACCGCAAACAGTATTACGGCACAGCTTAAAAAGGTTATCGCAACGCTTATTATTATCTGTGTCCGCCGTTCCGCCTTAAGCTCGCCCGTGTAGGTCACGGCGACGGTTCGCCATTCGCCGTTTTCGGTGGTTTTAAGTGCATAAATAATATCAGTGCCGTTTAAAACACCATCGGGCTTCTCGTCAAGCAACTCCGAATTCTCGGTCTTAATTCCCGAAAACAGCATTTGCTGCTGCGGATGATATACAATATCCCCGTTTTTATCCGTAATAAAGCAATAGCCCTGCCTGCCGACACCCACGCTGTCAATATACTTTGCGATTTCGGAAAATTTAAAATCTATTGCAATGTAGCAACCCGAAAGTACAGGCTCCTCCGTCTTTAACGCAAGGGTTACGACCCAGGGATATTCGTTTTTGAAAAGAGTCTGTATATGCGGTGCTGTTAAAATATATCCGTTTGTACTTTCATACAGCTCTTTGTCAAACGATTCGTCTGCGATTATGTTTTCCTTAAGAGTACCTCCGCTTCCCGAGCAGGAAATTATCTCGCCGTTTTCACCGTAAAGCGTGACGGCGTAAATATCGCTCTGCACATAGGTCACGGCGGAAAGCTTGTCGCTAAGCTCTTCGGGATTTTGGAATTCAAGCACCGTTTCGTATATAAGCGACAGCTTTTCCATCATTGAATCAAGGTAATTGTCAACCGCGGTTGCGGTCTGCTCCGCTGCCTGAAGCGAGCTTACACGCGCGTCACGCAGCAGCGCACGGCTGTATACACCTGCGAATATACTTACGCAAACCGTTACGGCGGTAATCGCCGCTAAGGTCACCGAAAGCACGGTAATAGCCGATAGGCTTATGCTTTTCTGTTTTTTCAGGATCTTCACTGTTATTCACCCCTTTGGGCGCATCTTATCTTTCCGGGAGAATCTCCGTAATACTTTTTAAAGCAATAGCTGAAATAGTGCTGGTCGCTGTAACCGCATTTTTCCGAAATTTCAAGTACCTTAAGATTTGAACATAAAAGCAAATCGTAGGCGGCTTTCATACGCTTTTCGGTAAGCAGTGTTACAAAATTTTTCTTTTTTGTCTTTTTAATAAGCGCACTTAAATAATTCGGACTTACCGCAAGCTCATTGCTGACCTCGGTAAGCGAAAGCCCCTCATCCGAGTAGCGTTCGTTTATAATATTCACCGCACGGTCGCAAAGAACCTCGCTGTCTCTCTTTTGCGAGCTTGATATTAATGCTTTTGCGTTTTCGCAAAGTGAAATAAGCTCGTTTTTAACGCCCGCTTCGCTGTTATATGTGGTCATTCTGGAGAATATCGGGTTGGAAGAAAGCAGATTTACAATATCCGATTTATCCGCGGCGTTGCTTGTTACCCTGTAAACGGTTGCGAGTATCTGCATAACAAGCAAATCGGCGTTTTCGGGTGTGCTGTTTTCAAAAAGCCCGTCGATAAATTCGATTAATTCTTCGTTGTAGCCTACCTTTAAAAGCTGTTCGAGCTTTAAAACGGTTTTTTCAACATGGTCTATTTCTATTTCGCCGTCATGCTCCTGGTCATTGATAAAGCGAATCTCGCCCGCGCCGTCACGGGTGTAGCGGCGTGCGCTGACGGCTTGAAAATATGCCGCCGAGCAGGAAGAAAACTCTGAAAATTCACGGCTTATTCCGATAGTACAGCTTTGCGACAGCACTCTTTTTGCGGTTTGTACGGTTTCCTTAAGCGGCAAATCAAGTATGTTTGAAAGCTCGCCGTTGCCCGAAATTATGGCAAGTGTTACTACTCTGCCGTACACCAAAAAGCTTACGGAACGCATATATTTACCGAGTACGGCGTCAATAAAATCCGCATGTTTTTTATCAGTTGCGGGGTTGCCCTCGGAGTTTTTGAATTTTGATACAATAACGCAAAAGCGGGGTGATGAATCGGTATCTATTATTCCAAGCTCAATAGCCGTAGCGTCAAGCTCCGCTTCCTCGGGCTTTTCCTCATTGCTTCCGAGCATAAGCGGCAGCAAAAAGTTATTTATCTGCATACGCTGCAGTTTGCACTCCGAATCGGAGTCAAGGTTTTGCGTAACCCTTCCTAACTGCTCGTCCATTCGCTTTTTAATATTAAAAAGCTCTTCGGACAGCTCCTTTGAGGAAATCGGCTTCAGCAAATATGAAATTATGTTATAATTTATCGCTTTTCTCGCATATTCAAAGCTGTCATAACCGCTTAATATTACCATTTGCGTAACGGGTCTTATCTCTCTTACCCTTTCGGCAAGCTCAAGACCCGAAATCATCGGCATTTTAATATCCGTAAGTATAAGGTCGGGCTCCAGCGTTTCCAAAAGCTCAAGCGCCTCAACGCCGTTTTCCGCCTCGCCTATTACCTCAAAGCCGGCGGCGGCCCAGTCTACCCGTTCTATTACAGCACGGCGCTGGTCGAACTCGTCCTCAACCACAAGAACCGTATAATTCATTAAAAAACCTCCCGGCATTAAATGACACTATTATAAGTATATCATTAAATACCGGGAAAATCAAAACATTTTATTGCGCCTTATCCCAACCGGCGTAAAGCGTCATACTGCCTGTTACCGTATCGTTTTTGCTGTCCCAGCTTTCGGTACAGTCTCGGTCGGTATACCAGCCCGTAAAGGTCCACCCCTCCTTTGTGGGTGTTTCGGGAGATAATTTGTCGGAATATTCCGCCTTTAGGGGGGCTATATATGAGCCGCCGTCGGTGTCAAACATAACGGTAAAGCCGTTATGTTTAACCACAAATATTAAGGCTATGACCAGCAGTGCCAAAAGACTTGCAACCATAATGTTTGCGGACTTTACCGACATATTGATTTTTGAATAAAGACCGCCGGTCTTTTTTGTCTTTTCAGTCTTTTTTTCCATACCGGTTCACCTCATTTTTTTATTTGCGAGCAAGATATTTACGCATATCGATAGCGCAGGCTACAAGGATTATAAGACCCTTTATCACATAGAGCATATTTGCGTCAACAGACAGGAAGTTAAGTCCTACAAAGATTATCTGTAACAGGAATACGCCGATTACGATACCGCTTATTTTACCTGTGCCGCCTACGAACGATACACCGCCGATAACGCACGCCGCGATAGCGTCCGATTCGTAGTTAAGACCGGTGTTTGCGGAGCAGGAAGCGATACGCGCACCCTCGATAAATCCCGTAATTCCGTACATAGCGCCCGCAAGCACGAACACAAGGACAATCGTCCGGAAAACATTAACGCCCGAAACATTTGCGGCTTCCTCGTTTGAACCTACGGCAAACATATTCTTACCGAATTTTGTTTTGTTCCATACAACCCACATAAGCGCGGTAAGTATTACGGAATAAAGAACATATTTCGGAACGGCGACATCACCGATTTTAAAGAGCGTGCCTCTTACAAAGTTTGTATAAGAGGAGTCAAGTCCCGAAAGGGTCTGACCGTTGTTTCCGCCCATCATAAGATACATAAGAACAAGACCGAAAACAATAAGCTGGGTCGAAAGGGTTACTATAAACGGATGAAGCTTGAATTTAGCGACAAAGAAACCGTTTACAAAGCCTATCACCGCACCGACCGCTATAACCGCAAGCAAAACTATCCATAAGGGCATAACCTTTAAATTCGGGAAAATTTTGTTTGCATAGCCCGTCATTTGCAGGAGAGACGCCGCAATACAGGCTGTCAGTCCCACGCACCGTCCGGCTGAAATATCGGTTCCCGTAAGTACGATAGCTCCGCCTATGCCGAGGGCTATCGGCAGTTTTGCCGCCGTAAGCGAAATTATATTGATTATTGAAGGTAGCTTTAAAAAAGCCGGTACTCTTATAGCAATATATATTACCGCAATGGCGATTATTATATACATTGCGTTGTTAAACAGTAGGTCGGTAATTGCCCTGCGCTTATCCGCACCTGATTTTGCTTTAAAATCGTCCAACCAAGACGAAAAACGACCTTTTCTTTTTATAGTAGCTGTCATTTTTGTTTCCTCCTATGCAAATTTGGCGGCAAGCGTCATTATATCTTCCTGTGAGGCGGTTGCGGCGTCAACCTCGCCCGCAAGCGTTCCACCCGACATTACGAGTATTCTGTCGCAAACGCCCAATAGCTCCGGCATCTCGGAAGATACCATAATAACCGTTTTGCCCTTTTCGGCAAGCTCGATTATAAGCTGATAGATTTCGTATTTTGCGCCGACATCTATACCTCTTGTAGGCTCGTCAAGCAAAAGAACGGTCGGGTCTGTAAGAAGCCAACGCCCCAAAATTACCTTTTGCTGATTTCCGCCCGAGAGAGAACGGATCTTTGTTTCCTGCGTCGGTGTTTTAATATGCATTGAGTTAATGCACCACTCGGTGTTTTTCTTAAGCTTGGCGGAGTTTAAAAACGGTCCGCTTTTGCATTTATCAAGACTTGAAATGGTTGCGTTTTCTCGTATATTCAGTATTCCGAATATACCTGTCGCACGGCGTTCCTCTGTAAGCAGTGCAAATCCGTTTTTAATGGAATCGCCCGGATTGAGGTTTTTAATTTGCTTGCCGTTAAGCTTCAGCGTACCGCCTTTTCGGGTGGAAACGCCGAATATGTTTTCGAGAAGCTCGGTTCTGCCCGAACCGTCAAGCCCCGCAACACCGATTATTTCGCCCTTTCTCGCTTTAAAGCTTACATTGTTAAGCCTTGCGTATTCAGAGCTTAAATCATTCACCTCAAGCAGAACATCGCCTATTTTATTAACCTTTGGCGGATATATGTTGGTAAGCTCACGCCCTACCATAAGCTTTATAATCTCGTCGGTGGTAAGGCTTTCGGCTTCTCTTGTAGCTATCCACTTACCGTCACGCATTATGGTCACTTCATCGGATATTCTTAAAATTTCCGCCATCTTATGAGAAATGTATATTATACCGCAGCCCTGACTGCGAAGCATATTTATAATTTTGAAAAGATGCTCAACCTCTTCCTCGGTAAGCGAGGAGGTCGGCTCGTCAAATACGATTACCTTAGAGTTGTAGGAAACGGCCTTCGCGATTTCAACCATCTGTCTTTGCGAAACAGACATAGTGCTCATTACCGTTTTGGGGTCGACATTAAGCTCAAGCTTATCGAATATTTCCTTTGTTGCCTTGTACATTTTCTTTTCACTGGTTATCGGAACTCCCTTGGCAACAGTAGGAAATCTTCCGAGCCACATATTATCCATTACATTGCGTTTGAGCGCCTGATTAAGCTCCTGATGAACCATTGCTACGCCGTTTTCAAGCGCTTCCTTGGAATTTTTAAAATTAATTTCTTTACCGTCTAAATAAATGCTACCGGCGTCCTTTTGATATACGCCGAAAAGACATTTCATAAGTGTGGATTTACCTGCGCCGTTTTCACCCATAAGCGCATGTACGGTTCCCGCTTTAACCGTTAAATTTACCTTGTCAAGTGCTTTTACGCCCGGAAAAGCCTTTTCTATGTTTTCCATTTTAAGAAGGACCGGCTTTTCCGCGGCAGCGGTATTCGCTGTTCCGACAGTGCGTTCGTTCATAAAGCATTATCCCCCGTTTCTTCACCGCGGCAGCCGCTCTAAACGGCTGCCGCATATATTTTATTATTCGCCGGTGTAGGTATGATACGGGATATTAACTCTCCACTTGCCTACAAGATTGTCGCTGTCAAGACCGTCAAGAGCGTCCTTATCGCCGAAGTAGTTCTGTGCGATAGCGATGATAGCCTCTGCCATACCGTCTGCGTCCTGCTTAATGGTTCCTACCATAGCGCCGCTTTTGATTGCGGACTTGGCGGCGTCGGTTGCGTCAACACCGAATACCGGAATAGCCTTTGCGCCCTCTTTATTGTAGCCTGCGGTCTGCAAGGAAGAAATTGCGCCGAGCGCCATATCGTCGTTATTAGCAATTACAAGCTCAACCATATTCTTGTTGCTCTCGCTGTACTGCGCTAAAATAGTTCCCATATAATCGGTAGCGGCAGCAGATGACCACTGACCGTTCTGGTCTACAAGGTATTTGTTCTTATTTGAAGCGTCATAGAATTCAAGCTCGGGCTTGCCTGCCTCTTTAAGCACCTTGTTAGCGTCCTCAACGCCGTACTGTGTGCGGGCGATAGCCTCCATATTGCCTTCCTGACCCTTGAACATTACGTAGCTTATCTTTCCGTCGCCGTTAAGGTCAAGCTTATTATAATTTTCAACAAGATATTTGCCTATCATTTCGCCCTGCATATGACCTGCCATTTCGTAATCGGTTCCTACGAATACGGACTTGTCATAGCTTGTTACAACAGATTCGTCAACAGAGCGGTTGAAGAAGATAACCGGAACATTCTGTGCCTTAGCCTGATCGACTATGTTCTGAGCGGCGTCGTTTGAGCCGGTATCAACAACATTCACTACAAGAAGCTTTGAGCCTTTTGCAAGAGCGGTTGTAACCTGCTCTGTCTGTGTGGTCTGGTTGCCGTTTGCGTCATAGTTCTGGTACTTGAGACCGGCGTCGGTTAAAAGCTTATCCATTGCAGAGCGCACGCTTGAAATATAAGTGTCGCTGTAGGTATAATAGAAAACCGAAACCTCTCCTTTTCCGGAGTCGGACGAACCGCCGCAGGCCGTAAGACCTAAGGCAAATGCGAGAGTTAAAACAACTGCCAATAATTTTTTCATTTTAATTCCTCCTTAAATTTCACGACCTTTCCTGTCGTTGTCTTAATTATATTTCGAGGACTTAAATTTTGAAATAGATATTTTTATCATAAATGTATAAAAATTTATCATATGTTGAATTTTTTATGTAAAATTAAAATTTTGACAAAAAGAAAACCGCCCCTTTCGGGGCGGACCAAAACTAACAAAATAAATTATTCAGCTTTGTTTTCTTCTTCCTTCATCTTTGCAAAACATTCACTGCAATATACAGGACGGTCGTCACGGGGTGTAAACGGAACCTTCGCAACACCGCCGCAAGCGGCACATACTGCCTCGTGCATTTCCCTGGGTGCTCTGCCTGCATTCTTGCGCTTATCACGGCAAGCCTTGCAGCGCTGAGGCTCGTTCACAAAGCCCTTGGACTCGTAAAACTCCTGCTCTCTCGCAGTAAATACGAACTCCTCGCCGCAATCTTTGCAAACCAGCGTTTTGTCTTCAAACATCTCTTTTACCTCTCTTGGTTGTTTATTAGCCCCGGACGGAATCGCACCGACATCTTTGGAAACAATGTTCTGCTGTTAAACTACATGGGCATATATAAGCCGTAAACGGCATTATAATTAATAAGTAAAGCTACTGCTTTTTCAATTTTTTTCTTATGCGTATAAGCGCGTTGTTGACCGATTTTTCACTGATGCCAAGTTCATCCGCAATTTGCGAATATCTTTTTCCCTCAAGAAAAAGCGTCAGCACGCTGTATTCAAGACCCGAAAGCTCAAGTCTTATCGAATCCGTAAGCGATTTTAAGCTTTCACGGTCAAAAAATATTTTTTCGGGACTGTTGCAGTCAGCAATCTCAACCGAGTCAAGCGAGGTAACCAAATCATCGGGAACATCCTTTTGACGGTTAGTCTTCTTAAAGCTTAAAAACAATGACCTTTTGATACACAGCATTGCGAATGTGGAAAACAAGGATTTGCCGCTTTTATAATTCTTAACCGCCGAATATAAGGCATATGTAGCTTCCTGAATTGCGTCTTCCCTTTCCAGCGTACCCGAATATTTGTTCACACAATAGAGAATTTTCGGCAAATAACGCTCGATAATAATTTGTAAAAGCTCCAGTTCTCCGCCGTTAATTAACGAAACAATGTCCTCATCCGACATCTTTTTGTAATTTTCGACAAAATTATTACTCATTGTTTTCACTTCATAGTTGTTTATGCACTTATAATACATTATTATAATGAAAATGTCAAGAAAAAAATTTGATTTCCGCATTTTACACAGTATTTCGAATGTTAAATTATTACAAAAAATTAATAACTATTGAAAAATCCTGTCGTTTGCGTATAATAGGTATTGTCAAATTATAAATGCGTTTAAAAAGGAGCAACTGAATTTGAATATAAAGAAAATTACCGTAATCATTGCGGCGGCGCTTATCGCCCTTTCTTCTTCTGCCTGTAAAAAAGCCGCCGAAGTCGATAATATTTCTTCAGAACCGGTAAGCAGTACAGCTGTTTCCTCCGAGGTTTCTTCTGCGGAAGAACCCGTAGATAACGGCATAAGGCTTGTTGTTTCCTCTCAGAGCAAGCAAACTGTCTATGTTACGGAGCCGTTTTATTCGTTTTCCGGCACATCCGACCCTGCCGAGCCTCTCTACATAAACGGTGCCGAAATTGCCAGAGGCGAAGGCGGCATTTTCACCTATGAAACAGAGCTTAAGGTTGGCAAAAACACTTTTACTTTTGCGCATAAGGGTAAAAAAACCGTTTATACGGTCAATTACAGATATGTGATTATTAAAGATTATTCACCGTCAAAGTCGCAGTCGTACCCGAGCGGCTCGACCATCGTTGCAAGCGTAACCGCGCGCAAGGGCAGTACCGTCACGGCAACTCTCGGTTCTGATACAATTACCCTTACCACGCAGAATAATTCCGAGACTGACGAAACCGAATTTATAGGTTACAGCGGCGTGTTTAAGCTGCCGGGTGATAATGCCGAGGACATAAATCTCGGTAAAATCACCTACAAGGCGACGCATAACGGAAAAAGCGAAACATTCACCTCCGAAAAAATAATATGCAAAAAGAGCGATGTTATTGTAGATTACGACCCGAACGCAACGCCGAACGGCGGAAGATATATGAATGTCGGCTCAGGTTATATTGCGGAAATTGTCGAATACAATGCCGAGACCTTCGATGGCAATGTCAGCAACCAAAGCCTTAAGGACGGCTCTGTCGATTGGTCGAAGCCCACGAACAATTATCTTCCTAAGGGTACGCTTGATTATTGCTCCACAAGCCTTGTTAATTATAAGGAAAGCAATTATGTGACCCTGCGCGCGGGCTACCGTGTTTATCTGGAAAGAAAGGATAAGCCGCATACGGAGCTTAAGCCGGTTGTAAGAAGATATATCGGCTCCCTGCCCGACCATAACGAAATCAAATCCGCAGGAGTGCAAAACGACGGCAGACATACCGTTTTAACCTTTGACAGTCTTTGGAAGGCGCCGTTTTACTTTGACATTTTGCCGCAAGGCTACACAAATCCGTCAAAGCAGGATTTTACCGTCAGCAGCGTTACATATAACTATATTGACATTACCTTCTGTTACGCAACCGTATTTGAGGGTGAGATAGCTATACCTGAGGATAATCCGCTCTTTAAATCGGCGGAGGTAATATGTAATTACACGGACGACGGCTCCGCAGTGCGTGATTACACACTGCGCTTACACCTTAAAAAACAGGGCGCATTTTACGGTTGGGACAGCCGTTATAACGATAACGGTCAGCTTGTATTTGAATTTTTAAACCCTAAAATTGTTACCGAGAGTGCGGAAAATGAATACGGCGTAAACTTAAACGGAGCTAAAATTCTTATAGATGTCGGTCACGGCGGCAAGGATTCGGGCGCTGTGAGCTTCGGATATTACGAAAGCAATGCTAACCTTAATTTGTCTTATAAAATCAAAGCCGAGCTTGAAAAGATGGGTGCGGAGGTTTATATGACCCGCACGGGCGACACCACAAGCTCTGCGGACGATAAGCTTAAAATGATAAAGGAACTGAAACCTGATTTCTGCGTTGCGGTCCATCACGATTCAAGCACAAATACGAATGCTAACGGCTTCGGAGCGTTTTACTTTAACGCATTTTCAAAACGTGCGACGGAATATGTATTTTCGCAAACAGAAGGCGCTTCGCTTTACGGAAAGTATAATTTCAACTGGCACTATTACTTTATGTGCCGCAGTACCGTGTGTCCCGTTGTGCTTACCGAAAACGGCTATATCTCCAATAAGGGTGATTTTTCAGGCATTGAGAATGAGCAGAAAAATATAGAAAAAGCAAGAGCCGTCGCACACGGAATAGTAGATTATTTCAGGTCGATACAATAATAAACAGACCGCCCGTCAGGGCGGCTTGTTTTGTGATTAGGAAAGATAAATATGCAGGAAAATACATTTTTAAAGGGAAAAATTTTACCGCCGCTTATTAAATTTGCGCTGCCGCTTATGCTCTCACAGCTTTTGCAGGCGCTTTACGGTGCGGTGGATCTTATTGTTGTGGGACATTACGGAACAACGGCGGATTTTTCGGCGGTCTCAACGGGCAGTCAGCTTATGCAGGGCGTTACAGGTATTATAATCGGTCTCACCACAGGTGTTACGGTTCTTATCGGTCAGGCGATAGGCGCTGATGATAAGAAAAGAGCAGGCGCAACCTGCGCCGGTATGATAAAGCTGCTTGCGGTTTTATCTGTTATTATGTCTGTTTTGCTTATTGCGGCGGCACAGGGCGCGCTTAAAATAATGCAGATTCCGCCCGAGGCCGAAAACGCCGGAATGAAGTATATAAGAATTTGCGGCGCGGGAACGATTTTTATTTCGGCTTATAATGCGGTAAGCGGACTGTTCAGAGGTGTTGGCAACTCCAAAATGCCGCTTATATTTATTCTGATAGCCTGTATTGTGAATATTTTCGGCGATCTACTGCTTGTGGGCGGCTTTAATATGGGTGCGGCAGGAGCGGCATACGCAACCGTTGCGGCACAGGCGGTAAGCGTGATTTTCTCGGCGGTTTATATAGTTAAAGGCGGATTGCCGTTTGACATTACAAAAGAGAGCTTTAAAGCAAAAAATACGGTCGGAACCATCCTTAAAATCGGCACTCCGATAGCGCTTCAGGATTTTTTAACAAGAGTTTCGTTTTTAATACTCACCTCAATACTTAATTCCTTGGGACTTGTGGCGTCCGCAAGTATAGGAATTTCGGAAAAGCTGTTTGTATTCCTTTCAATAGTCCCGTTTTCCTTTATGTCTGCCCTGTCGGCATTTGTGGCGCAGAATATGGGCGCCGGTCAGCCGAAACGGGCATACAGCGCATTAAAAATTTCAATCGTTATTTCGTTTGCGTTCGGCGTACTTGTTTTCTGTGCTACAATGTTCTTTCCGGAAATGCTGGCGTCCGTATTCGAAAAAAATCCCGAGGTTATTGCCGCCGCCGCGCGTTACCAAAGGGGCTGTGCCGCCGAGCATTTGTTGATAAGCATTTATTTCTGTCAGCTTGGATTTTTCAACGGAATGGGTAAGACAGGCTTCGTGATGGCAGAGGGAATTATCACGGCGTTTGCCGTGCGGATACCTCTTTCTTACATCTTCAGCAGGGGTGCGTCACCCGACCTTATGAAAATCGGCTTTGCCGTGCCCATATCCGCCGCCTTTTGTCTTATAATGTGCTGCGCTTATATGATATATCTTAAGCGTATAACGGCTATATCAAAATTTAAGACTTGAATTATTAAAAAGGTCATTGTATAATAAATTGTAACTGCCTTTAGGCATTTACAATATATAAAAATTGGGGAAATGAATTATGGTAAAAGCAGTTGTAGGCGCTAACTGGGGCGACGAGGGCAAGGGTAAAATAACCGATATGCTCGCCGGTAATGCGGACGCGGTCGTTCGTTTTCAGGGCGGTGCCAATGCCGGTCATACGATTAAGAACAAATACGGCAAATTTGCACTTCATACTCTGCCGTCCGGCGTATTTAACGACGGTGTTACTAACTGTATCGGCAACGGCGTTGCACTTGATGTCGAAAAGCTTTTAAAGGAATACAACGAGGTGGTCTCAAAGGGCGTTCCCGCCCCTAAGCTTCTTATATCCGAGCGCTGTCAAATGGTAATGCCTTACCATGTTCTTTTTGATATGTACGAGGAGGAAAGACTCGGTAAAGCGAGCTTCGGTTCAACAAAATCGGGTATTGCTCCCTTTTATTCGGACAAGTACGCTAAAATCGGCTTTCAGGTGTGCGAGCTTTTTGACGAGGTAACGCTTCGTGAAAAGCTTACCCGTATCCTTGAGGTAAAGAACATACTTATTGAAAATCTTTACCATAAGGAGCCGCTCAAGGTTGACGATATATTTAATAAAATGATGGAATGGCGCAAAGGAATAGCTCCCTTTGTCGGCGATGTGAGAAAATTCCTTTACGACGCGGAAAAAGCCGGAAAAACCATTTTGCTTGAGGGTCAGCTCGGCACACTTAAGGATACCGACCACGGTATTTACCCAATGGTTACATCCTCAAACACAATAGCAGGCTACGGAGCTGTCGGTGCGGGACTTCCCCCCTATTCAATTAAAGAAATATATACCGTTATCAAGGCGTATTCCTCTGCGGTGGGCGCGGGCGCTTTTGTAAGCGAGATATTCGGCGACGAGGCTAAGGAGCTTCGTGACCACGGCGGAGACGGCGGCGAATACGGCGCTACTACAGGCAGACCGAGAAGAATGGGTTGGTTTGACTGCGTTGCCACCCGTTACGGCTGTGAGGTACAGGGTACTACGCATGCTGTGCTTACCGTTGTAGACGCACTTTCGTATCTTGACGAGATAAAGGTCTGCACGGGGTATGAAATAGACGGCAAGGTAACAAAGGACTTCCCCGTTACCGCGCTTCTTGAAAAGGCAAAGCCGGTTCTTACAGTACTTCCGGGTTGGAAATGCGATATAACAGGCATAACCGAATACGATAAGCTCCCCGAAAACTGCCGCAAATACATAGAGTTTATTGAAAAGGAAATCGGCTTTAAAATAGCAATGGTCAGCAACGGACCTGCCCGTGAAAATATAATTATCAAAAAATAGCGCAACAGGAACGGAGACAATTATGAATTTCACTCCAATAGATAATAAAGGCTTGGTTGACGGTTTCTGTCTTATTAAGAGTATTGATAAAAAGACCTCTTCAAAGGGCGACGCTTACCTTGATATGACCCTTGCAGATTCCGACGGCGAGATAAACGCAAAGCTATGGCGTTATTCGCCCGACGATCACGGCGAGTACACGGTAAACGAGCTTGTCAAAATAAGAGGCGTTGTTTCTCAGTATAACGGCTCCGACCAGCTTAAAATCGACCGCATACGCCATGTAAGCCCCGAGGACGGCGTAAACCCTGCCGATTATGTGAAATCGGCGGAATACTCGGGCGAGCAGATGTACGACGAGCTTTACGGTATCGCCGCCGCTTTTAAGGATGAAGACCTTAAAAAAATCGTGCTTGCGATACTTGAAGACGAACGGCTTCCCCTGTTATACTGGCCGGCGGCGTTCAAGCTTCACCATGCGGTAAGGGGCGGACTTTTAATGCACACACTGTCCATTGTCCGTTTGGCAGAGGGTGTATGCACCGTCTATCCGTTTGTTGACCGTGAGCTTTTGATTTCAGGCGCGATACTTCACGATATTGCAAAGCTCCGTGAATTCAATGTGGCGGACAGCGGCGTTGCGACAGGTTATTCGAACGAGGGTAATCTCCTCGGTCATCTTGCGATGGGTGCAATGGTTATAAACGAATATGCCGAAAAGCTCGGTATTGATAAAAAAACCGCAATGTTGCTTGAGCATATGGTGCTTTCGCATCACGGGGACCCCGAATTCGGTGCGGCGGTAAGACCTATGTTTATCGAAGCGGAGCTTTTAAGCGAGCTTGACCTTATGGATTCCCGTGTTTACGAAATGCGTGAGGCTGTGGCAGGCACAAAGCCCGAAGAATTTTCGGGAAGAATTTGGGCAATGGATAACCGAAAGCTTTTCAATCACACAAGAACTGATTTGAATAATAGCGTTAAGCTGTTCTGATAATAATAATATAAAAAGAAAAGGAAGATAAATTATGAAAATCACAAAAGATATGCTTATAGGCGAAGTTCTCGACATTGACAGCAGCGCTGCCGAATATTTCTTTGAAATCGGTATGCATTGCCTCGGCTGCCCTGCTTCAAGGGGCGAAAGCATTGAGCAGGCTTGCGAGGTTCACGGAACCGATTGCGACGCTCTGCTTGAAAAATTAAACAAACACTTCGATAATAAATAATGCTGAGCCGAAGGCTTAAAACGATAGCAGCTCTTGTACCATTCGGTGCAAGAGTTTGCGATATCGGTACGGATCATGCGATTTTGCCCGTTTTTCTATCCGAAAACACACTTGTTAAAAGTATTATTGCAACAGATGTGCGAGAAAAACCGCTTAAAAACGCAAAGAAAAATATTGAAAAATCGGGCGCTGCAAATATAGAGCTTCGCTTGTGCGACGGCTTTTCGTGCATTAATCCCGATGAATTTGATACAGCCGTTATAGCAGGTATGGGCGGCGAGGTCATTTCGGGTATTATTTCCCGTGCCGAAATGTTAAAGAATGCAGACAATCTGCTTATTTTACAGCCTACAACATCACCCGAAATACTGCGGAAATATCTGTGCGATAACGGTTTTGTAATAGAAACGGAAATACCGCTTACCGATAACGGTAAGATTTATTCCGTAATGTCGGTTCGCTATTCGGGTAGAACTAAGCTTTATGATGAGGCTTATTACTATGTCGGCGATATTAAGCCCGACAGCCCCGACGGTCTTGCGTATATAGAAAAACAGTATTACAGATTTAAAGACTGTGCCGACGCGCTGAGACCGATACCGGAAAAGCTTAATGAATACAAAGCTTACAGAAGCTTGGCAGAGAAGATCAGGAGTATAAGAGATGGCGTTTGACGGAGGATTTTTACATAAAATCGTTCTTGAGCTTAACAAAGCAGTTGAATCACGGGTTGATAAGGTATACCAGCCTTCAAAGGACGAGCTGATTTTTTTGTTGCGCAAAAAAGGCTTTGCCGAAAGAATGTTCATTACCGCAAGACCAGGTTCCGCGCGAATTTGTTTTACGGACGAAAAGTATGAAAATCCTATGTCTCCACCTATGTTTTGTATGCTTATACGAAAATATCTTTCTTCCGCAAAGCTTATAAGTGTTACACAGCCAGCACTTGAACGAATTGTCGTTTTAACCTTTTCCTCCGCAAACGAGATGGGCGATATTGTGGAGATAAGGCTTATTACGGAGCTTTTGGGAAACAAAACCAATATTATTTTGGTAGGCTCGGACGGTAAGATAATCGATTCTTTGCGCCGTTCCGACCCCGAAAAAAACGAACGAATGATTTTACCCGGTGCTTTGTATCAGCTCCCCGAGAGAAAAGAAAAGCTTGACCCACTCTGCTTCAGTCCGGAAAAGCTTTCCGAATATGCAGGCGGCGAAGGGGCGCACAGCGAAAAATCACTGCTTGACAGTATTGACGGATTTTCGCCGCTTATTTGCCGTGAGGTTGCGTTCCGTGCCGAAAAATGCGGCAGTCTTGTCTCGGCTCTTAAATCGGTTACCGATGATTTGAAAGAAAACGGCACTCCCCTGCTTCTTTGTAAAGACGGAGCACCGTTTGATTTTTCTTATACAGATATAACACAATACGGAAATGAATTTGAAAAAAAGATTTATCCCGATTATTCGTCGCTTCTTAACGCCTTTTATTCGGAAAGAGAAAATGCGGCTCGGATAAAGCACGCCGCAGGAGATATTATAAAGCTTGTAAACAATCTTAAAAGCCGTACCGAAAGAAAGCTTGCGATACGCCTTTGTGATTTGAAAAAGTGCGAAAACCGAGAAAAACTCCGAATTTACGGCGAGCTTTTAAAGGCTAATCTTTACCGCATAAAGGCAGGATCGGCATTTTTCGAGGCGGAAAATTACTATGATAATATGAATATTGTTAAAATACCGCTTGACCCTGCCCTTTCACCCCAAAAGAACGCCGCAAAATATTTTAAGGACTATAAAAAAACCTATACTGCGGAGCAAAAGCTGACCGCTCTTACAAAAAAAGACCGTGAAGAAATCGTTTACTTTGATTCGGTGCTTGACAGTATTTCGAGAAGCGAGAGTATATCGGATATAACGGAGATCCGTGACGAGCTTGCGGACGCAGGCTATATAAAAAGGCCGTCGCAAAAGCGCTCAAAGCAATCGGTTGCTTTGAAATTCAAGGAATACACATCGACCGAGGGATATAAAATCCTTGTCGGAAGAAACAACCGTGAAAACGATTATCTTACGACCGTGCTTGCCGGAAAAAACGACCTGTGGTTTCATACAAAAAATATCCCGGGCTCCCATGTGATAGTCTTTTCGGGCGGTGAAGAAATTTCCGAGGATACCGTAATAAAGGCGGCAAGGCTTGCGGCAGAGAACTCAAAGGGAGCAGGTTCCTCAAATGTTCCGGTTGATTACACGCAGATAAAATATGTAAAAAAACCGTCGGGCGCCAAACCCGGAATGGTAATATATAAAACCAATAAAACCGTATATGTAACGCCTGATAAAAAGGAGGTAAGGGAATGAATCTCGGTGTTTCCACCGCTTGCTTTTACCCTCTCGAAACCGAGCTTTCCCTTGAAAAGATCGGTAAAGCAGGTGTAAAGCATACTGAAATATTCTTTAACGCGCTTTGCGAATTAAAGCAAAGCTTTGTTGATATGCTCCTTGATATTAAGGAAGAATACGGTATAAATGTCACTTCCCTGCACCCTACTATGTCTCTTGCCGAGACGTTTATGATATTTTCCGCTTACGACCGCCGCTACCGTGAAGCCGAGGAGCAATATAAAAGGTATTCCGAAATTGCGGCACAGCTCGGTGCTGAATATATAATTATGCACGGCGGCAAGCCGAACGGTATATTAAGCGATGAGGAATACTGTGAGCGTTATATGCGTCTTAATGAATTAACTCTTGAAAACGGCGTCCGTATTTTACAGGAAAATGTTGTTCGTTTCAGAGCGGGCGACATTGAATTTATGCGTTCAATGAAGAATATTTTGGGTAGTGACGCCGCTTTTTGTATTGATATTAAACAGTCAATTCGCTGCGGCTACGACCCGTTTGATTTAATTCGGGAATTCTACGATAATATCAAGCATTTCCACATCAGCGACCACAGCACGGCGTCCGACTGCCTTCTTCCGCTTGACGGCGGTTTTGAATTCGGAAAATTCTTTGACTGTCTCATAAACAATTCATATGACGGCTCGTGTATTATTGAGGTATACAGAAATTCTTATAAGGAATACATGGAGATTTTCGACTCCTATAACAGACTTAAAAATTATATTGCAAAATGCAGCGAATAAGGTTATAATGTTATTCGACTAAAAGTGAAAAGAGGAAAAATGTGAATAATATATCATTGATTTCATTGTTGAAGCTTGCGCTTAAGCACATATATGCTTTAATTTTGGCAGGTGTGGTTTTTGCGGCGATTGCTTTTTCCTACTGTAAATTTGTAGCTGTTCCCAAATACTCGGCTACCGGCTCGATACTTGTTACCAACGGCAGTATTATAAATGATACGCAATCCTCAGCAACATCCTCAACATCTTCAAGAAATATCAGCTATACGGATATTAATGCTTCGCTTCAGCTTGCCGATACTATTAATGACATTCTCAATACAAATGATATTTATAAAGAGCTTTCAAATGAAGACGGTAACAGATATACATATTCAAATCTTAAAAGCCGCTCTTCCGTAAAACGCAGAAGCACGGATTCGCTTTTTATTGATGTTACATTTGTCGCAAGCACTCCCGAAGAGGCTTTGCGGCTTGCTAACAAATTTTTAAATTTAACTCCCGATTATGTTAAGGATTATATTCCGTCAGCGAATACAGCTATTGCCACACAGCCCGACAGAGCGGGAAAAACTTATCCGCGAACTTCGCTTTATACCATGACGGCAGGTCTTTGCGGTGTTATCCTTGCTTATGCTGTCGTTTATATAATTTCACTCACCAATAATTCGATAAAGGATGAGGATGATATTGTGAATCACTATGATATTCCTGTATTGGGCAATGTCCCCGATTTTGCAAATGCCAAATCCAAGGAGTACAGCACTTACAAAAAAGGGGGATACGGTAATGCCGAATACTAAAAATAAGCCTGCCGCTCCGTCAGTTAAAAAAGTGCCGTTTGCGGTTTCCGAGGCATATAAAAGCATCAGGACAAATTTGATTTCCAAGCTTTTAAAGGAACAGAAAAAGGTTATTGCGATTTCAAGCCCCAATGCGTCCGAAGGCAAATCCACAACGGCTATAAATATCGCTATTTCCCTTTCACAGCTCGGTAAAAAAGTTTTGCTTGTTGACACGGACGCTCACAGACCGAGTATTGCCGCCAAGCTTAATATTAAGACCGAAAACGGAATTATGGATGTTATAGCAGGACTTTGCGAAGCAAACCAGGCTATCGTAAGCTATAACTCTTTGCTCGATATAATTACTATCGGTCACATACCGCAAAATCCGACTGAGCTTTTCGCTTCGGCAGGTTTTGAAGAATGTATAAAGGAATTTGCCGTAAATTATGATTTTGTAATTATCGATACGCCGCCTGTTAATGTACTGACGGACGCTTTGGTGATTGCTCAAAAGTGTGACGGGCTTGTGCTTGTTGTCCGTTCGGGTATGACAACACACTCCGATCTTAGGCGCACTCTTTCCGGCACCGGAATGCTTGATATTAATATCATCGGCATTATTCTTAACGGCACCGGCGGTGAAAAGAAACGCTATTATAAGGATTACTACAATAAATCGTATAACTATAAATAATTTTTCAGCACCGTATTTACCGGACGCTTATAGCGGAACAGCTTTTTCTGTTCGGCATATTTGTTGTCCGGTTTCACTTTTTATCATCACATTCCTAAGGAGGCTTCGCTATGCTTTTCGATATACATTCCCATATTCTCCCGTCTGTTGACGACGGCTCGCAAAGTATGTCGGAATCACTGCAGCTGCTGTCCTTAATGCGCTCCCAGGGAATTACAGATGTTATCGCAACTCCCCATTTTTATCCGCTTGAGGATACCTTTGACGAGTATAAATGCAGGATCACTAACGCATATAAGGCACTTTTAAAGGAGACGGAAGGAAAAGGTCTGCCTAATATTTATCTCGGCAGCGAGGTGCTTTATTACAGATATATAGGAAACAGTGAATCTGTTTTTGAGCTGTGTCTTAACAATTCCCGTTATTTATTGCTTGAGCTTACAGACGAATGTATCTGCAAGGAATTTTTTGAGGATATGGAAAATCTGTATAACAAACTTGGAATAACTCCCATCATCGCCCATCTTGAAAGGTACTGCTATGCTCCTAATTATAAAAAGCTTCTTAAATATATAAAGAACAGCGCTCTTTTAGCCCAAATCAACGCCTCTTCCCTTTTTTCGCAGAATCGCAAGGTGACCGAAAAGCTGATTAAAGGCGGCTATGTAAACTTCATCGCAACCGACGCTCACTCTGTTACAAGACGCCCCCCTCTTATGAAGCAGGCTCTTGCCGAAATTGCCGATAGCTTAGGCTCAGAATACGCAAGCGGATTTATCAGAAATTCGCAGATACTTCTTGAAAAAATATGTGAGGTAACAAATGAACAGCAGTAATTTGATAATCGGCGAAGCGGACGGCGTTCGTTATATTAAATTTCCAAAATTCGAAGCAGTAAAATCCATCAGGCATATTTTTTCCACAAGACTCGGCGGAGTAAGCACGGGACGCTATAAATCAATGAACTTAAGCTTTACAAACGGCGACGAACGGGAAAATGTCATAGAAAATTATAAAAGACTTTGCAAAGCGGCGGGTATTGACATAAATAATCTTGTTTTAAGCCGTCAGACGCATACGGACAATATTAAAAGCGTCACGGAAAGTGACAGGGGTACGGGAATTTTTAAAAATTCCTTTAATGATATTGATGGGCTTATAACCGACCGTAAGGGCGTTGCGCTTGTAACTCAATACGCCGACTGTACTCCCCTTCTGTTCTGCGACCCCGTAAAAGGCGTAATAGCCTCCTCGCACGCAGGCTGGCGCGGTACGGCGAAGCTTATCGGTGAAAAGACCGTCAAAAAAATGATAAACGATTACGGTTGTCTTCCCGAAAATATAATTGCCGCAATCGGTCCCTGTATCGGCAAATGCTGTTATGAAGTTGACAAACCTGTGGCTGAGGCTTTCTCTGATATTACCTTTTTAAGGCTTGAAACCGTGCTTTTTCCGAAAGAAAACGGTAAGTATATGCTTGATTTGGTTGAGGCTAACAAACAGATACTTATTCACGCAGGCTTGTCTCCCGATAATATCGATTTATCGGATATTTGTACCTGCTGTAATTGCGATGAATTACATTCGCACCGTGCCACACACGGCGAACGGGGTAATTTGGCTATGATTATTGAGATGATTTAAACATTTATTTGTTCGGGTTTGTGTAATTTATGTGAAAATATACAAACCTGAATTTTTTTGCAAAAAACACTTTACAACTTTATCGAAATGAAGTATAATAACACCATCAAATAAAAAACCTGAAGGGGAAATTAAAAATGAAAAAGATAATTGCATTATTAATGAGCGTATGTATGCTCGCAGTATTCGCAGGCTGCGGAAGTAAGGATTCTTCAAAGGCAGACAGCGAATATGTAAAGGAAAAAGGTAAGCTCGTTGTAGGTATTACCGATTTTAATCCTATGGATTACGAAGAAACCAAAGGCAGCGGAGAGTGGATAGGCTTTGACGCGGATATGGCTAAGAAGTTTGCAAAAAGCCTCGGCGTTGATGTTGAGTTTGTTGAAATCGACTGGGATAACAAGATTATGGAGCTTGATTCCAAGAGCATTGACTGTGTTTGGAACGGTATGACCATTTCAAACGAAGTTAAAAAAGGCATGTCGGTTTCAAACGCTTACTGCAAGAACACACAGGTTGTAGTTGTTAAAAAGGATGTTGCCGATAAATACAAAACGGTAGAAAGCGTTAAGGACTTAAAGTTCGCCGCAGAGGCTGGCTCCGCCGGTGAAGAAGCGCTCAAGGCACTTAACTACAATGTAACAGCTGTTACCGCACAGGTAGATGCGCTTATGGAAGTAAACGCCGGTACATCCGACGCCGCTGTTATCGACCTTCTTATGGCAGGCGCAATGGTTGGCGAAGGCACAAGCTATGAAAACCTTGCTTACACAGTAGGAGTTGCAGAGGAAGAGGATTACGGCGTAGGCTTCAGAAAGGGCTCAGACCTTACCGAAAAGCTCAACCAGTTCTTTAAAGATTCTTACAGCGACGGCTCTATGCTTGAAACCGCTAAGACCTACGGCGTTCAGGAATCAATAATCGAACAGAAGTAATTTTAAAAGACGCATACAACAGGCAGAGGGTCTCCCCTCTCTGCCTGCTTTGTGCTGTTTATCAGTAAAGGATAAAAATATGTTTCAAACCGTACTTAAAACTCTTTTTGAGGGCTTCGGCACCACACTGCAAATATTTTTTCTGACCCTGCTCGGTGCTTTGCCGCTCGGTCTTATAATCGCCTTTGGCTCAATGTCTAAATTCAAGCCGCTGAAATGTCTTGTTAAAACCGTTGTTTGGGTAATCCGCGGTACTCCCCTTATGCTGCAATTACTCGTTATTTATTACGGACCGGGACTTTTGTTGGATAATAATATCTGGGGCGGCGGAAACAGCGGAAGAATGGCTGCGGTGCTTGCGGCTTTTATAATTAATTACTCCTGCTATTTTTCGGAAATTTACCGTGGCGGAATAGAAAGCATATCCACTGGGCAAACCGAAGCGGGATTGGTGCTCGGTATGACCAAAAGTCAGATATTTTTTAAAGTAATTCTTCTTCAGGTTGTAAAGCGCATAGTCCCCCCTATGAGCAATGAAATAATCACGCTTGTTAAGGATACCTCGCTTGCGCGTATAATTGCCGTTTACGAGCTTATCTGGAGCGGTCAGACCTTTATTAAGGGTGCGGCAATTATTTGGCCGCTGTTCTTTACTGGTATTTTCTATCTTGCTTTCTGCGGTATTCTTACAATTCTTTTCGGGCTTATTGAGAAGAAGCTTTCGTATTTCAGATAAGGAGAAAAACAATGTCGGTACTTGAAGTTAAAAATTTAAGAAAAAGCTTTGGAAAAAACGAAGTTTTAAAGGGCGTTGACTTTTCCCTTGACAAAGGCGAGGTTCTGGCTGTTATCGGCTCCTCGGGCGGCGGAAAAACCACCCTGCTGCGCTGTATAAACTTCCTTGAATTTGCGGATAAGGGCACTATAACGGTAAACGGTAAGGTTATATTTGACGGCGACGCCGATAAAAAACCGAGCGATACGGAAATAAGAAACAGCAGATTGCATTTCGGACTTGTTTTTCAGTCCTTTAACCTGTTTCCGCAGTACAGTGTTTTAAAAAATGTAATGCTTGCCCCTACCCTTTTAAAACGAGGAACCACAGAGGAAATTAAGCAAAAGGCAATTTCAATCATTGAGCGTGTGGGCCTCGGCGAAAAGCTTGACAGCTACCCCTGTGAGCTTTCGGGCGGTCAGCAGCAGCGTGTCGCCATTGCGAGGGCGCTGGCACTTGAACCCGATATACTTTGCTTTGACGAGCCTACAAGCGCGCTTGACCCCGAACTTACGGGCGAGGTGCTTAAGGTTATAAAGGATCTTAAAGCCGCGGGAAGCACTATGATAGTCGTAACGCACGAAATGGAATTTGCCCGTAATGTTGCCGATTCGATAATGTTTATCGCAGGCGGCGTCATTGAGGAATACGGCACGCCCGAGGAAGTATTCGGAAATCCGAAATCAGACAAAATTAAGAGTTTTCTTAATAAATCACTGGAAACATTTTAAAACGGAACGGAGATTAATATGTCCACTGAAAAAGTAACTGACGAAATGATTACCGATTTGTATGATTTAATTATATCGGTGAACAATGAAGAAGATTGCCGCAATTTATTTGATGACCTTTGCACCAATAAAGAAGTCGAACAAATGGCACAGCGAATAAGAGCGGCAAAGCTTTTGCTTGAGGGTAAGACCTACAATCAGGTAATTGAAGAAACCGATATTTCTTCTGCTACATTAAGCCGTGTTTCACGGTGTGTTCAGTACGGCCGTGGCTATAAAAAATTTCTTGCCGATAATAAATAGGCAAAAAAAATCCCGCAAAATGCGGGAGCTTCAGTCTGTCGATAAACCCAAAAAATCAAGCTGAGATTGGGATTAAAAATTTTTCGGCAAAGCCAAACAGAGAAAAGCGGGTATATGCAGTATACAAGTGTGTTCTATTCCACCTGTGTACTGCATATTTTTTCAGGTTTATGGCAGCAAATTTAAGCCTGACCGGGTTAGTGACTTGGGTCAAACCTCTGTAAGGAGTATTACAATCGCTTTTATTATACCATAATTGCAAAGACCTTAGGTCTTTTACGGCGGATGTTATTATGCCATATATATGCGAAAAAGCCCGGCTTTTATTGGAGTTTTTCGACAGACCGAAAAGCCCGAGAGCAATAAAAACTCTCGGGCATTTTTCTAATTATTCTGTTTGAAAAGCTTTTTGTAATCTGTCGGGTCATAGGTTTGCAGGAATGTCTCCCACTGTTCGTCCGAAATGCCGTCCGCCTCGTTCCCGACGGTAACATCATAAAGCTTATAAAGGTTTTCGGTCACCTTTTTATATTGCTTTTCGGTCTTTACCCTTGCCCGTACCGCAATCGCTGTCAGTATGACAGTGAGTATCACAAGCAGTACAAGCGGCGCTAAGTGGCGCCAGTAAAAGGAGTATTTAAACCCGAAAAGACCGAGCGAATCCTTCATTGCGTTGCCGAAAAGCGGAATCAGCAAAATTTCGGGCAAAACGCTTATAATTCCCGCGGTAAGCTTGAATTTAAAAAAGCTCATAACATATCCCGCAAGCATTACCCCCGTGCATACGCAAACCGAAATAAGCAAATTTTTTACGGATTTAAAATTATCTGTTCCGTACCGTACCAAAAACATACCCGCAATGAATAACAGGTTAATGATAACGGTATAGAAAAATATAACGCTGTAAATTACTCTGAGCGTTTTATAAAGTATGCCGTCCGTCTTTGCGTAATTAATACCGTTTTTCTGTTCGACCGTCCTTACTCTCGTAAGTACGCTTTCATACATCTTCATAGACTTGCTCCTTAAAATATGTATGTTTATTATAACGCTTATTCTGCGACTTGACAAGTACCTTTTTAAGCTATTATAATACACTACGGTGATAATTTATGGCAAAACTTAATATTGTAATGGTTGAACCCGAAATACCGCAGAATACTGGAAATGTCGCAAGAACCTGCGCGGCAACGGGTGCGAGACTTCATCTTGTTGGACCTATGGGCTTTAAAATTGACGACAAAAAGCTAAAACGGGCAGGTCTTGACTATTGGCAGTATCTTGATATTACCTATTATGACAGTCTTGAGGATTTTTTCAGCAAAAATACAGGCGACTTTTTCTATTTTACCACAAAGGGCAGACAGACACATTCCGAGGTTTCTTACCCTGATAACTGTTACCTGCTTTTTGGCAAGGAAACAAGGGGTTTGCCCGAGGAATTGCTTATTAAAAACCCCGAGCGCTGTGTACGTATACCGATGCTCGGCGAAATCAGGAGTCTCAATCTTTCAAATTCGGTAGCCATTGCCGTTTATGAGGCTCTGCGGCAGTGGAATTATCCCGCTTTGGAGAATTTCGGACAGCTTCATAACTATAAATGGGAGGATATAGACTGAAAATCCCCCCTTTTTGAAAATAGATATTGAAAATTCAGAAAAATGTGGTAAAATAGATTTGTAAAATTTTTAACAATGTTGAAAGGATGTTATCAATGAACGCTCTTAACAAAAAAACCGTTGACGATATTAATGTCAAGGGTCAAAAGGTTCTCGTTCGCTGCGACTTCAATGTACCGCTCAAAAACGGTGTCATTACCGATGAAAACCGTATTGTTGCGGCACTTCCGACAATCAAAAAGCTGATTGCCGACGGAGGCAGAGTTATCCTCTGCTCACACTTAGGCAAGCCGAAGGGCGAACCCAAGCCCGAGCTTTCTTTAGCCCCCGTTGCAAAGCGCCTTTCTGAGCTTCTCGGCAAAGAGGTTGTTTTTGCCGCTGACGATAATGTTGTAGGCGACAACGCAAAGGCCGCCGTTAACGCTATGAAGGACGGAGATGTTGTTCTTCTGCAGAACACGCGTTACCGTGCTGAAGAGACCAAGAACGGCGAGGAATTTTCAAAGGAATTAGGCTCTTTGGCAGACATTTTTGTTAATGACGCGTTCGGTACGGCTCACAGAGCGCACTGCTCTACTGTTGGCGTTGTTTCCTATGTTAAAGAAGCTGTTGCCGGTTATCTTATCGGCAAAGAACTTAAGTATCTCGGAAACGCTGTTGAAAATCCGGTTCGTCCTTTCGTTACAATATTGGGCGGCGCTAAGGTTGCGGATAAGCTTTCCGTAATTGAAAATCTGCTTAACAAAGCCGATACCCTTATTATCGGCGGCGGTATGGCTTACACATTTTTAGCCGCCAAGGGCTACGGCGTTGGCAAATCACTCCTTGATACCGAAAAGATCGACTACTGCCGCGATATGCTTAAAAAGGCGGAGGAAAAGGGCGTTAAGATTCTTCTTCCCGTTGACTGCAATATAGCAGACCACTTCCCCGATCCGATTGACGCTCCGATTGAGGTTAAGACAGTTGACGCCGATAAAATACCGGCTGACTACGAAGGTCTTGACATAGGACCCAAGACTTCAGAACTTTTTGCTAACGAGGTTAAGAACGCAAAGACTGTTGTTTGGAACGGACCTATGGGCGTGTTTGAGAACCCGACTCTCGCAGAAGGCACCATTGCTGTTGCAAAGAGCCTTGCCGAGACCGACGCTGTAACAATTATCGGCGGCGGCGACTCCGCGGCGGCTGTTAACACCTTGGGCTTCGGCGATAAGATGACCCACATTTCAACAGGCGGCGGCGCTTCGCTTGAATTCCTTGAGGGCAAGGAATTACCCGGCATTGCCGCGCTTAACGATAAATAATTATTTTAATTTAAGGCTTGCCGTGGCAAGCCTTAAGTGATGTAAAGGAGTTTTTTAAAATGAATAAAGCAAAAAGAGCCGCAATAATTGCCGGCAACTGGAAAATGAACAAAACACCGTCCGAAACAACTGCGCTTATAAATGAAATGAAACCGCTTGTAGCTGATGCTGGCTGCAAGGTAGTTCTCTGCGTACCTTTCGTTGATATTGCCGCTGCGGTAGAAGCCGCAAAGGGTTCTAACATTGAAATCGGTGCCGAGAATGTTCATTTTAAAGAGAGCGGCGCTTATACAGGCGAAATTTCCGCAAAAATGCTTGTTGAAAGCGGCGTAAAATATGTTGTTGTAGGTCACAGCGAGAGAAGACAGTACTTCGGCGAGACCGACCAGACCGTTAACCTCCGCACTCTGGCGGCTGTAAACGCAGGTCTTACCGCTATCGTATGCGTTGGCGAAACTCTTGAACAGCGTGAACTCGGCTATACCGAAACGCTCCTTAAATATCAGACAAAAATGGCTCTTACAAATATTACAAAGGAACAGCTTAAGAACATTGTTATAGCTTACGAGCCGGTTTGGGCAATCGGAACAGGCGTTACCGCAACTGCCGAGCAGGCTGACGAGGGCAACGGTTATGTCCGTTCCGCTATTGCCGAAGCCTACGGTGAGGACGCCGCAGAATCCGTAACTATTCAGTACGGCGGTTCTATGAACGCTAAAAACTGCGACGAGCTTGTTTCTAAGGTAAATGTTGACGGCGGTCTTATCGGCGGCGCTTCACTTAAGGCAGAGGACTTCTCTGTAATCGTTAAAGCCGCAAGCAAATAATTTTCAACAGGAGTAATACCAATGAAAAAACCCATAGTATTAACTATAATGGACGGCTTCGGCATTAATCCCGAAACAAAGGGCAATGCAATCAAAGCCGCGAATACCCCGAGGCTTGATAAAATCTTCTCGGAATGCCCCACTACCAAAATCGGAGCTTCGGGAATGGATGTCGGTCTTCCGGACGGTCAGATGGGCAACAGCGAGGTCGGTCACACCAATATCGGTGCGGGCAGAATTGTTTATCAGGAGCTTACCCGTATAACCAAATCAATTAAGGACGGAGACTTTTTCACAAACAAGGCGTTTTTGGGTGCTGTGGAAAATTGTAAGAAAAACGACAGTGCTCTCCACCTTATGGGACTTTTGTCGGATGGCGGCGTTCACAGCCATATCGAGCATCTTTACGGACTTTTGGAGCTTGCAAAGAAAAACGGTCTTACAAAGGTTTATGTTCACGCATTGCTTGACGGCCGTGATGTTCCCCCCGCAAGCGCCGCGGATTATATTGATACCTTAAACGCTAAATTAAAAGAAATAGGCGTAGGCAAGCTTGCAACTGTTATTGGCAGATTTTACGGAATGGACAGAGATAACCGTTGGGAGAGAGTCGGCAAAGCTTATGCCGCACTGGTTTACGGCGAGGGCATAGTGACAGATGACGCCGCGGCGGCTGTCCGCAAGTCCTATACCGAAATTGACGAAGAAGGCAAGCACATTACCGATGAATTTGTGCTTCCCACTGTAGTTTCGGGAACCGAGAGAATTAAAACCGGAGACAGCGTTATATTCTTCAATTTCCGTCCCGACAGGGCGAGAGAAATCACCCGTACCTTTGTTGACGATGAGTTTAACGGCTTTGAGCGCAAGGGCGGCAGACAAAAAGTGTTCTATGTTTGTATGACCCAGTATGACGCTTCAATGCCGAATGTTGAGGTAGCCTTTAAACCCGAAGAGCTTACAAACACCTTGGGTGAATTTTTGGCGAAAAACGGTATGACGCAGCTTCGTATTGCCGAAACTGAGAAATACGCCCATGTAACATTCTTCTTTAACGGCGGCAGAGAGGTTAAGTTTGACGGTGAAGACAGAATACTTGTCTCCTCCCCTAAGGTTGCAACCTATGATTTACAGCCTGAAATGAGCGCAAATGAGGTTTGCGACAAGGTTTGCGAAGCTATTGAATCCGGCAAATACGATGTTGTGATTTTAAACTTTGCAAACTGCGATATGGTAGGTCACACAGGCGTATTTGATGCGGCTGTAAAAGCCGTTGAAACGGTTGATACCTGCGTCGGCAGAGTTGAGGACAGCACCCTTAAAATGGGCGGTGTTATGCTTCTTACCGCTGACCACGGTAATGCGGACAAGATGATTGCGGAAGACGGAACACCGTTTACCGCACATACAACCAATCTTGTGCCCTTCTCCGTTATCGGTAAGGAATGCAATCTTCGTGACGGCGGCAGACTTTGCGATATTTCGCCGACTATCATTAAGCTTTTGGGTCTTACTCAGCCCGATGAAATGACAGGCGTTTCAATAATTAAATAATATCGTATTTCTTACCCGAACAGGCATTAAGTGTTTGTTCGGGTGTTTTTTTATTTTGCAGATTTTCCGATTTGGCATTTGCCTATTCGGAAAATTTTTTCTGACAGTAACAGCTTTATGTTATAATAAATAGGCAAAATATTGCAAAAATTGCACAGCACAGTTTGAGGAGAGTGGTATGTTATGGCACTTATTAAATGCCCGGAATGTAACAGCGATATAAGCGATCAGGCGGAAAAATGTCCAAAATGCGGTTATGAGCTGAAAACGCCGAAGGAACCCGATAAAAAAGAAAAAAAGTTCAAGGGTAAGGTCGATTACAAATACATAATTTTGGGTCTGCTTATTGTAGTTGTCGGTTTTTATATGCTGAATAACAGGCAGAGTAACAGCGATACCGGTAGCAGCACGCAAAGCCCGACCGAAAGCACGACCCCTACCCCATCATCACAGCAGCAGCCCTCTTCGGGTACTGCACCGAGCACTGCGCCCGGAACCAATCAGGGCTATGTTGTTTATAACGATACCAATTTGGGTGTTCAGTATGAAATACCAAGCTCCTACGGAACATTTACCGATAATAACGGTCTTACCTATGTCGGCGCCAGCATAGACAGCGACGGTGCGCTTATTCCCTACATTGTACTCGGTTGGGACAGCAATTATAACAACCCCGTACAGTTCTTAAACGCGTTTACGGATGAGCTGCGCAAGGCTTACGGCGATGTTGCTATTACAATAGACTTAGTTCAAGGTACACTCGGTCAATATTCAGTCTACGGAATTCAGTATACCTACAATTCAAGCGGCCATTTGGTTGTGGATAACAGGTATGCCACGGTTATAAACAACAAAATATTTATGATAGGCAGTAAGGAAGAAAATGTAAATCAACAATATATAAACGATATAATAAGGGTGATGTTCAACACTCTAAAAGGAGGAAATTAGTGTGGCGCTTATAAAATGCAAGGAATGCGGCGAGGAGATATCCTCAAACGCAAAAGTATGCCCCCATTGCGGATACAAGAATGAGATTTCGGTGTGTCCCGAATGCGGTAAAGAGGTAAATGAGAGCGACGCTAATTGCCCTGCCTGCGGCTATCCGCTCCATAAAAAAACAGCGAACAATATTATAACTGAAAACCTTGATAAAATTACGGGCGTCAAATCAGAAAGCTATGTCACCTTTAAGGACCTTTTCAAGGGTGCCTTTAAAAAGCATAAAACCGAGGAGCTTGATGATATATTTGTGTGCGGCACTAAAGTTACAACGCCCGATGTTAAAGATATTAATCCGCAAAACGCAGGCGCATGGGTATATCTTAAAATTTTTATATTCTTTTTGATTGCTTACATTCCTGTGCGAATAGGTTATATAACCTACGGAAATGCAAACTTTTTGCCTGCCTTGATAATGCTCGGTGCATTTGCTATGCCGGTTACGGTGCTTATTTTCTTTTTTGAAATTAATATATTTAAAAATATACCGTTTTACAGGGTTGTCGAATACTTTATTTTGGGCGGCTCGTTATCGCTGATTACGGCAATTTTGTTTTTCGAGCTTGATCTTAATACCGATATATCAACATATACAGGTGCGCTTATGGTGGGACTTATTGAAGAAGCGGCTAAGGCGACGATAGTCGCATTATTCCTGTTCAGAGATAAAAAATGCAAGTATATATTGAACGGTCTGCTTATAGGCGCAGCGGTTGGCGCCGGCTTTGCCGCATTTGAAACTGCGGGATATATTTTAAGATACGGTATGAATTACGGTGTTGCCACAATGCTCGGAACAATTAAGGTACGCGGATTTTTAGCACCCGGAGGACATGTTGCATGGGCGGCAATCGAGGGTGCGGCGCTTATGCTTGTAAAAGGCTTTGACAAGCTTGAGAAAAAGCACCTTAACGATAAAAGATTTTTGCTTATCTGCCTTATCCCGATAGTTCTGCACGGAATTTGGGATATGCCCATAAATCTGCCGTTTTACGGTGTGCCTATTATTATGACAGTCCTTGCGTGGATAGTAATAATTTACTTCATAAATTTGGGTCTCAAACAAGTTGACGAGGCTAAAAAGCTTGAATCAACAGAAAACAACGAATAAAAGAACAGGCCTTCCGTACAAGCGGAAGACCTGTTCTTTTATAAATATTTTCTTCTTGAGTCGCAAACGCAGGTTATAAATCTATTGTCAAGCGAGCTTAGCTTGTAACCGTTTCTATATATCAGAACATCCTTGTATACCCTGCTGTTATCAACGCAGTCACGCTGAATAAGATTATATCTTTTGTAAAGGTCTTCAGGTACCGGTGATACCCACATAAATGTGGACGGTACCGTTTCAAGCAGTCTGAACTGGCTTCCCCTTTCAAATATATATATATGCTTGTCAACATGCTTTGAAAGCTCTTCCTTTTTTACATCGGGAAGCGGCAGGGACGGTACATACGGGTCGGCGTGCGTAATTTCAATATAAGGCTCCAAATCCTTGCAGGAAATGGTTTCTTTTTTTGCCAACGGGTGATTTTCGGAAATCAAAAGCTTATATTTAAAATCGGTTATAAGCTCCGCAATTAAATGCTTTTCCTCAAACAGCGATTTAAAATATTTAAGGTAAGTTTCCTTAAAACGGACGATGCCCAAATCACATTCACCGTTTGTTATATTGTTAATTGTGCGCCAGGAATTGGTTTCCTTATAAAAAATGTCCGCCGCCATATCGGTTTTTATGCCCTTGGCAAATTCGGCAAACGCATACGAAATATAGCTTGCCCTCGGAACGCATACGGAAAAATGTTGCTTCGGGGACATCTTTTTTTGGTATATCGCTTCAACCTCGTCAACCTGATTTATAATACGCCTTGCATACTGTAAAAACTCTTCCCCCTCGGGCGTAACGGTTATGCCCTTTGAGGTTCGGTTGAAGATGGTAACATGCAAATTTTCCTCAAGTTCCTTAATGGCTCTTGATAAATTAGGCTGACCCATATACAGATTTTCCGCAGCGCGGCTGATGGACTTGGTATTTGCAATTTCAACAGCATATTTTAAATGCAATAAATTCATACTCATTCCCCGATAACTTTTCACATTCTTTTACTCAATTCTATATTATTATGTTAATTTTGTCAATCATTAAATAATTTTTGCCAAATAAGACAATAATATTGTAGATAACACTATTGCGGAAATGGAGATCAAAATGATTATTACTATTACAAGAACTGTAATTTTATATGTGCTTGTCACCCTCGGTATACGGCTTATGGGAAAAAGACAAATAGGCGAAATGCAGCCTAACGAGCTTGTTGTAACGCTCTTGATTTCCGAAATTGCCGCCATACCCTTACAGGACACATCACAGCCCATACTTAATGGCGCTGTGGCTATTTTTATGCTTGTGATACTTGAAATTATTATTTCCGTAATTACAATGAAAAGTCAGTTTGTAAGAAAAATTATGAACGGAAAATCGGCGGTTATTATCAAAAACGGCGTAATCGACCAGCATATGATGCGTCAGGTTCGTATGACCGTGCTCGACCTTGTGGAGCTGTTGCGCGGTCAGGAGGTATTTGACATCTCAACCGTTGCGTTTGCGGTGCTTGAGGTGAACGGTAATTTAAGCGTGCTTTTAAAATCGTCTGAGCAGCCCGTAACCGCCGGTGATATAGATGTTAAAAAGGAAGACGCAGTTCTCCCCTTGCCTGTTATAAGCGACGGAAAAATTGTTAAGGAATCCCTTGACGCACTTGAAACCGATGAAAACGAAGTAGAAAAAATAACACGGGCTAACGGAGCCGAAGTTGAAAATGTTTTTCTTATGACTATGGACAGATTTAAAAATATTAATCTTATTAAAGCGAGGAGCGAGCAATGAAACGCCTCATAAGCGCGGGTATACTTTTTGTAATTGTTATTGCGTCATATTTGTTAAGTCTTTGGTATATAAACGACGCCGAGAAAGAAACAAAAAAACTTGTCTCTCAGTGCGAGCAGGCGTACTCGGACGGCGGGGACGCATACGATAAGGCGCTTGAGCTTAAAAAGCTGTGGGATAAAAAGGAAAGCGGACTTTCGTTTTTTGTAACTCACGACCAAATTGACGAAATAGAGCTTGCGATAAGCGAGCTTTGCGTTTACAGCAAGGCCGAGGAAGAAAACGACTTTAAAGAACGCATAGAAAATATTAAAATGCTTCTTCACCAAATAGATGAAGATACAAAAATAACCGTTCACAGCATATTTTGATGCATAAATATGCAAAATTTAAACCGCAATGCATAAAATATGCATATTGAACAATACAGAGGTTTATATATTCAGGTTTATGCACGAAAGCACAGAATATTAAATATTTATGCAATTTAGTGTTGACTTGCAGACAAAGAAGTGCTATACTCACATTAGTTCAAAATCAAAACAATTTTTTAAAGGGGATTTTTAAAATGAAACTCACATCAAAGATTATCAGCGGTATCGCTGCTTTGTCTATCGCAGTTCTATGCTGCGGCTGCGGCGGCGACGGTAAAACAACATCTGACGCTGCTTCAAACAGCGGTAAGCTTACTGCCAAGGAAGGCACACTTATTATGGCAACAAACGCCGAGTTCCCTCCTTACGAATACAAGGACGGAGACAAGATTGTCGGTATAGACGCAGAGGTTGCGCAGGTTATAGCGGACAAGTTAGGCTTAAAACTTGAAATTGCCGATGTTGAATTCGATTCCGTTATTCCGGGCGTTCAGTCAGGCAAATATGATATGGGTATGGCAGGTATGACCGTAACCGACGAAAGAAAGCAGAAGGTCAACTTCTCCGATTCATATGCAAAGGGCGTTCAGGTAGTTATCGTTAAGGAAGGCAGCGACATAAAGTCAATCGATGACCTTGAGGGTAAAAAGATAGGCGCTCAGCAAGGCACAACAGGCTATATCTACGCTTCCGATACACCCGAAAACGGCGGCTACGGTGAAGAAAATGTTACAGGCTATGCAAGCGGCGCACTTGCCGTTGAAGCATTAAAGGGCGGTAAGATCGATTGCGTTATCATTGATAATGAGCCTGCTAAGGCATATGTAGAGGCTAATGAGGGTCTTAAGATTCTTGACACCGAATTTGCAAACGAGGATTACGCTATTTGCTTCTCAAAAAAGAATGCCGACCTTCAGAAAAAGGTAAACGATGCACTTAACGAGCTTAAGGCTGACGGTACTCTTCAGCAGATTGTTGACAAATATATAAAAGCCAACTGATTTAACACAACTGTAAGGGCGGTTTTGTGACCGCCCTGCTTTTTGATATACGGAAAGGAGATGATTTTTTGCCGATTTCAGTTAATATTTTCGGCTCGTTAGCCGATGAGTTTAAATTTGTTTTTATCGACGGCGACCGCTACAAGCAGATGATAACCGGCTTCAAAAATACCCTTAAAATCACCTTCGGGGCGCTGATTATCGGTATCGCAATCGGTATTATTGTCGCGGCAGTCCGCTCTACATATGATAAAAACGCCGGTAAAATGAAGAAAAAGGGCGGAGTAGGATACATTCTGCTCAGCTTATTAAACGGTATTTGCAAGCTGTATCTTACGGTTATAAGAGGAACACCTGTTGTTGTTCAGTTAATGATTTCTTACTTCTTAATTTTTGTCGGAATAAGAGACGGCGTTCCCGTCGGTATATTTGCTTTCGGTATCAATTCGGGAGCATATGTAGCCGAAATATTCCGCGGCGGAATTATGTCTATAGATAACGGACAGTTTGAAGCCGGCAGAAGTCTCGGTCTTAACTATGTTCAAACTATGACGCATATTATTGTACCGCAAATGTTTAAAGCGGTACTTCCTACGCTTTGCAATGAATTTATTGCGTTGCTCAAGGAGACCTCGGTTGCAGGCTATGTAGGTGTTGTCGATCTGACTAAGGCAGGAAACTCCATTGCGGGCCGTACATATTCGTACTTTATGCCGCTTATCTCCGTTGCCCTTATTTACCTTTTAATAGTTATGGTACTTACATGGCTTGTCGGAAAGCTTGAAAGGAGGCTCAGAAACAGTGAACACTGACGAAGTTCTTATAAAAGCTGAAAATCTGCAAAAGTCTTTCGGAAACCGTGAGGTTTTAAAGGGAATAAACATCGATATACATAAGGGCGAGGTTGTGGTTATAATCGGTCCCTCGGGTTCGGGTAAATCCACATTTTTAAGAACACTTAATTTGCTTGAAGAGCCTACCGGCGGCAGAATACTTTTTGAAGGTGTTGATATTACCGACCCTAAGATCAATATCAACAAGCACCGCCAAAAGATGGGTATGGTTTTTCAGCAGTTTAATCTGTTTCCTAATATGACCGTGCTGAAAAATATGACATTAGCGCCCGTAAAGCTTAAAAAAGCCACAAAGGCAGAGGCTGAAGAGCGTGCGACAAAGCTACTTGAACGAATAGGACTTGCGGACAGAGCAAACGCTTATCCCTCACAGCTTTCGGGCGGTCAGAAACAGCGTGTAGCTATCGTCCGTGCGCTTTGTATGCAGCCTGATGTTATGCTGTTCGACGAGCCTACAAGCGCACTTGACCCCGAAATGGTCGGAGAAGTGCTTGATGTTATGAAAAATCTTGCTAACGACGGTATGACAATGGCGGTTGTAACGCACGAAATGGGGTTTGCCCGTGAGGTTGCGGACAGAGTGCTGTTCATTGACGAGGGCATAATCATGGAAGAAGGCACCCCCGAAGAGGTGTTCGGCAATCCGAAAAGTCCCCGTCTTAAGGATTTCTTAAGCAAAGTAATATAAAGCTAAAAAATTCCTCCCGATATGGAGGAATTTTTTTATAGCTTGAGCATCTTTTTTACACGCTTATGCAGCGTTCCTATATAAAACATCGCCATTCGCGATACAGCAATATCGTATAAAACGAATACTGCGTTACCGAGCAATAAAAATATTACGGCGCCGTATTTTCCGAGCGCCTTGAAATCCTCAAGTGAAATTCCGAATAAGCCGGCAAAAATAAAGTATACCAAAACTACCGCAGCATTAAATACCAAAAGCTTCAATATCCATTCAAAAAGCGGTTTTTTAAACTTTTCAATAATTGCTTTAAGTATCGGGTAATATCCGAAAAGGCAAATGTACATAAGCTTACTTTCAGGCTCGGCAAAAAGAAAAATAAGCAGTGAAGCCGCAATATAAGCCGCAAATGCCCAACGAAGACCTAATTCTAAAACCAGTACCATTACAAGAAGTCCCGTTACGGCAGGTACGGCATAGGTAAAATACGGAAAATATGAAAGCATCATAAACATTACAGACAACGCCGCAATTATGCTGCAAAATGTTAGTTTAATACTGTTTTTCATATCAGCAACACGGTATCAGGTCGCCGCCCATACATTCACAGCAGCAGTCTGCACAAATAAGACCCTGACAAACATCACAGGCACCGCAATCGGAACCCGTACCTCCGTAGGTTCTGTAAGGATTGTACTGTCTCCCCTGCTGTCGCGCCGCATTCTGTACAGCGTTTCGGTATTCGGAATTGTTCGGATCCATTCTTGAAGCGGTGGAAAAGCTTGTAAACGCCTGATCAAACCAACCTCTGCGGTATAAAACCGTTCCGTTAAGGAAATACCACTCCGCGTCTCTTGACTGCGGAGGAACACCGTCAAGCACCTCCTGTGCCTGTTCAAGTCTTCCCTGATTAATAAGGTTGCGAACATCGGGAAATGACGAAGCTCCGCCTGTATTGCCGGTGTAAGTTGTGCCTGAGGTCTTACCCGCCCTGCGTTCAGCCATAATGCTGTCGTAAGCCTCGTTAATTTCCTTCATTTTTTCGCCTGCAAGGTCAGAAAGCGGATTATCCGCATAATTATCGGGATGATACTTGCGCGCAAGCTCCCTGTAAGCGTTTTTCACCTCGTCGTCGGTAGCGTTTTTTGAAACGCCGAGTACCGCATACGGATCGGTCATATTTTAAGCTCCTTTTTAAAAGTATCCTCAAGACCGAGATATATAATATTCCCGAGTATTGATTTATATTTTTTTACATCCAAAAGCTCAAAGGCTTTCCCTGCTTCATTTGAACATACATACAGCTGCGGCAAAATCCGCTTTTTCATGAATTCCTCTCGGTTTCCCGAAAATTCTGATTTAAGGCAGTTATACGAGCCTGACTTTATATCGTCCTCAAGGTCGCAGGCGGCGTCTAAAATATAAATATACCGCCCTATACAATACCCTATACGGTCAAGTATACGCTTTTGAACCTTATCGTCACTGCACTCCGTCAGTATTTTGCCAAGCGCATATGCAGTCGGGTCAGCCGCCATATCAAGCGAAGAACAATTCTGTTTTTCGAGAGCGTCTTGCTTTTCTATATATTCGTGAACAATTTGTTCAATAGCAGGATAGCTTTTTGACGCTTTTTTACGGGCGTGCGCAAAGAGCGGTTTAAGGCAGATAAAGCCTAATTTTTTTATGCCCTTTTCGTCTTTTATATTATCCGTAAGCTTATAATACGACATAATCATCGCCGCCGCCGCAGGCATTTTAAGCTTTTCATTGCTTTTGCAGTAATTGCATTTTTTAAACGGATTGAAAACGCACCGTTTTCGCTCAATCGGGTCGCACCCGGCGCTTAACGACATATTTATAAGCGCTAAAAAGGTAAAATCGTAGCTCAGTGTAAAGCGTGACCATAAACCGTAGGTTCTTCCGAGTTCTCTGCAAAGCGAGCAGTAAACCGCTTTATAGGTCTCGTATTCTTTAACCTTAAGCTCCGGCTTGGCTATTCTGACATATCCGAACAATTACTTTTTCACCCCGTTTTTTACATTTTATACTCAGTAAAAAGCGTATTGGTGAATAATGTGTAAACTTACAGCAACTTTTTAAGGAATTTTCCGGTATATGATTTATCGCAAGCCGCTATTTTTTCGGGTGTTCCCGTGCAGACCACGGTTCCTCCCCTGTCGCCGCCATCGGGACCCAAATCAACGATATAATCCGCTGTTTTTATTACATCAAGGTTATGCTCAATTACAAGCACGGTATTTCCCGTATCCACAAATCTTTGCAAAACCTCAATAAGCTTGTGTACATCCGCTGTGTGAAGACCCGTTGTAGGCTCGTCCAGAATATAAATAGTTTTTCCCGTACTGCGCTTTGACAGCTCGGTAGCGAGTTTTACTCTCTGTGCCTCGCCGCCCGAAAGCGTTGTTGCCGGCTGACCTATTTTTATATATCCGAGCCCCACATCAAACAGTGTTTTAAGCTTTCGGTATATTTTAGGTATGCTTTCAAAGAATGTCATACCCTCCTCAACGGTCATTTCAAGCACATCATAAATGCTTTTTCCCTTATACTTTATACTTAAAGTCTCACGGTTATATCTTTTTCCCTCGCAGACCTCGCACGGAACAAAAATATCGGGCAGGAAATGCATTTCGATTTTTAAAATACCGTCGCCCTGACACGCCTCGCACCTGCCGCCTTTTACATTAAAGGAAAATCTGCCTGCGGTATAGCCGTGCGCCTTGGCTTCCTTGGTTGAGGCGAAAAGCTCCCGTATATCGCCGAAAACACCCGTGTAGGTTGCGGGGTTTGAGCGCGGTGTGCGGCCTATCGGCGCCTGATCTATATTAATAACCTTATCGAGATTTTCTATACCGTCAAACGATTTATATTTACCCGGTATTGTTTTGGCGCGGTTAAGCTTGTTGGCAAGTACCTTGTAAACAATATCGTTTACAAAGGAGGATTTACCGCTGCCTGAAACGCCCGTAACACAGGTAAATGTGCCGAGAGGTATTTTAACATTGATTTTTTTAAGGTTATTTTCGGCGGCTCCCTTAATTTCAAGGAAATTTCCGTTTCCGCCGCGGCGTTTTGCCGGTACGGGTATTTTTTTTCGTCCCGTAAGATAATCGGAAGTAACAGAGTCGGTACATTTTTCAAGCTCAGTCTCGGTGCCTGAAAATACAATGTTGCCGCCGTGTATTCCGGCGCCCGGACCTACATCCACAATATAATCAGCGGCACGCATAGTATCCTCGTCATGTTCAACCACAATTACGGTATTACCGAGGTCACGAAGGCGTTTAAGCGTTGAGATAAGTCTTTCGTTATCACGCTGATGAAGTCCGATACTCGGTTCATCCAGTATATACAATACGCCCATAAGCGATGAGCCTATCTGCGTGGCAAGCCGTATACGCTGACTTTCGCCGCCCGAAAGCGTACCTGCCGAGCGTGAAAGGTCAAGGTATTCAAGTCCCACGCTTGAAAGGAAAGAAAGCCTTTCCCTTATTTCCTTTAAGATTGGCTTTGCAATCATACCGTCGCGGCTGCCGAAGTTTAGAGTCTCGATAAATTTAAGCTCGTCCGTTACCGACATATCGCAAAATTCTTTAATGTTTTTTCCGCCCACCGTTACGGCAAGGTATTCGGGCTTTAGTCTTGCACCGTGGCAGTCGGGACACGGTAAAGCCGTCATATAGCTTTCGATTTCAGCACGGGCATAATCGCTGTTTGTTTCCTTGTATCTGCGCTCAAGATTATTGATAACGCCCTCAAACGGCGCCTCGTAGCTGCCTCTGCCAAAATCGCCGCTTCTTTTAAGCTTTAGTTTTGTATCGCCCGTTCCGTACAGAACGGCATTTTTTACTTCCTCGGGCAAATCTTTGTAAGGCGTGTTAATATCAAAGCCGTAATGCTCTGCAAGTCCGTTATAATACATTGTGGCAATAGAGCCGGAATCGTGGTAAAACCAAGAGTTCACACCCCAGCCCGAAGCCCTGATTGCGCCGTCGATAAGCGACTTTGAATCATCGTTTATGACAAGCGCAGGGTTTACCTTCATAAATATTCCAAGCCCCGTACAGGTAGGACAAGCACCGAAAGGACTGTTAAAGGAAAACATTGTCGGAGTAAGCTCGGGTATACTTATGCCGTGCTCGTCGCAGGCAAAGCTTTGCGAGAACTGAAGCTCCTCGCCGCCTATAACATCCGCGGCAACAAGACCGCCCGACAGTTCGGTGGCGGTTTCTATGCTGTCCGCAAGCCGTGAACGGATTTCCTCCTTTACCACAAGACGGTCTACCACTATTTCAATTATATGCTTTTTATTTTTTTCAAGCTTTATTTCTTCCGATAAATCATAGATGTTTCCGTCAATACGAACCCTTACATAGCCTTGCTTTCTTGCCTTTTCAAGCTCCTTTGTATGCTCGCCCTTTCTCCCCTTTACAATGGGTGAAAGTATTTGAATTTTAGAGCCGGCGGGCAGCTCCATAATTCGGTCTACGATCTGGTCGGTTGTCTGGCGTTTTATTTCCTTTCCGCAGACAGGACAATGCGGTATGCCGACCCTTGCGTACAAAAGTCTTAAATAATCGTATATTTCCGTTACCGTGCCTACCGTTGATCTCGGGTTTTTCGAGGTTGTCTTCTGGTCAATTGAAATTGCGGGAGAAAGCCCGTCTATACTGTCGACATTCGGCTTTTCCATCTGACCCAAAAACTGCCTTGCGTACGAGGAAAGCGACTCGACATATCTTCTTTGTCCCTCGGCGTAGATTGTATCAAAAGCAAGCGACGATTTGCCGCTGCCCGAAAGCCCTGTAAAAACAATCAGCTTGTCTCTGGGAATTTCAACATCTACATTTTTTAAATTGTGTTCCCTTGCGCCGTGAATTACAATTTTATCGTTTGCCAAAAAAATATCCCCTTTAAATACAGTATGCCCATACAAATAATAAAAACAAATGTTCGCCTATTATTTTACCGCAAAACCGTTTAAAAGTAAACTATTTTTTCTTAAATTCGTGACCTGTTATAAGATAATCGATTGAAACATTATAGTATTCTGACATTTTTCGGAGCATTGCAAGACTCGGCTCGCGCTTTCCGTTTTCATAATGCGAAAGCGCTTCCCGTGAAATATTAAGATCCATTGCAACCTTTAACTGATTTAGATTTTTTTGTTTTCTTATTGTCTTAAGGTAAATCATTTAATACACCTCTTGACAATATCGTAACAATTTGTTACACTAATTATGTTACATTTTGTTACACAAATAAAGGAAAAACTAAAAACGAGGTTGTTATATAATGTCTTGTCTTATTTTTATCGGAATATTATGGTTTATTGTGCTGTCGGTCGTATGCGTAATTTACTGTGTGCAGGCAGTTGACTTTACAAATACGCTAAGCACGGATGAAAATAAGAAATTTAAAAGTAAGGGCTTAAAAATTTTTGCAATAGCGATAACGGGTATATTGTTTTTTCTGCTCGGATTATTGTTTTTTATAATGTTATTTCTGATTTCTTAGCTTATTTATCTTATCACGCAGATATGCGGCGTGTTCAAATTCAAGAATTTTAGCTGCTTGCTTCATTTCGTTTGTAAGGCGTTTTATTTCTGCCTCTCGCTCAAGCCTTGACATTTTTGAAACAGGCTTATCCGATTTAACCTTTTGACCTATTTCTATTATATCACGCACATCCTTTATGACCGTTTCGGGGGTAATTCCGTGTTCTTCGTTGTAACGGTTCTGTATGGTGCGGCGGCGTTCGGTTTCGGAAATTGCCCTTTCCATTGACGGGGTAACGCTGTCGGCATACATTATTACTTCTCCGTGGGCGTTTCTTGCCGCTCTGCCTATTGTCTGAACAAGAGAGGTCTCACTGCGTAAAAAGCCCTCCTTATCGGCGTCTAAGATTGCTACAAGTGACACCTCCGGTATATCAAGACCTTCACGCAAAAGATTTATGCCGACAAGTACATCAAACTCTCCGAGCCTCAAATCCCTTATTATTTCCATTCTTTCCATTGTGTCAATATCGTAATGCATATATTTGACCTTAATATCAAGCCCCAAAAGGTAATCGGTAAGGTCCTCCGCCATTTTTTTAGTGAGTGTTGTAATCAGTACTCGCTCTTTTTTTGCGGTACGCATATTGATTTCGGAAACAAGGTCGTCTATCTGCCCCTCGGACGGGCGCACCGAAATAAGAGGGTCAAGAAGTCCCGTAGGACGGATGACCTGCTCAACTATCTGCGCGGCGTGATCCTTTTCAAATTCGCCGGGCGTTGCCGAAACAAAAACAGCCTGATTTACATGTTTGTAAAACTCCTCAAAGTTAAGCGGGCGGTTATCAAATGCCGACGGGAGCCTGAAGCCGTATTTTACAAGATTTTCTTTTCTCGCGCGGTCGCCGCCGTACATACCTCTTACCTGCGGTAAAGTAACATGGGATTCGTCTACAAACAGCAAATAATCATCGGGGAAATAGTCAAGCAGAGTTGAAGGCATACTTCCCGGTTTTCTTCGAGACAGGACTCTTGAATAGTTTTCAACGCCCTTACAGGTGCCGATTTCACGGAGCATTTCAATATCGTATTCGGTGCGCTGACGGATACGCTGCGCCTCAATCAGCTGTCCGTTCTCATTAAAGAATTTTACTCTTTCTTCCATTTCTTCCTTGATTTCGGCAAGCGCCTCCTCAAGCTTATCGTGAGAGACTATATAATGCGACGCGGGATAAATCGCCGCGTGGGAAAGAAACGCCTTGACCTCGCCCGTTACGGTGTTGATTTCGCTTATGCGATCAATTTCATCACCGAAAAATTCTACTCTGATTGCGTTTTCATATGCGTTTGCCGGGTATATTTCAACCGTATCTCCCCTTACACGGAACTTGTTGCGGACAAAATTGACATCATTGCGCTCGTACTGCAAATCGACAAGCTTATGCAGCAGCTCGTCACGGCTTTTCTCCATTCCCGTGCGAAGCGATATGACCATACTTTTGTAATCAATAGGGTCACCCAAGGAATAAATACAGGAAACGCTTGCCACTATAATAACATCACGGCGTTCGGAAAGTGCACAGGTGGCGGAATGGCGGAGCTTGTCTATCTCGTCGTTTATTGCGGAATCCTTTTCGATATATGTGTCGCTCCCCGGTATATAAGCCTCCGGCTGGTAATAATCGTAGTATGATACAAAGTATTCAACGGCGTTATTCGGGAAAAATTCTCTGAACTCGCTACAAAGTTGTGCGGCAAGGGTTTTATTGTGGGCGAGCACGAGCGTAGGGCGGTTGACATTAGCTATTATATTCGCCATAGTAAAGGTCTTGCCCGAACCCGTAACGCCTAACAAAACCTGTTCCTTTAAACCGTTTTTTACGCCCTCTGTGAGCTTTTCGATAGCCTCGGGCTGGTCACCCGTCGGCTTATATTTTGATACCAGTTCAAATTGTTCCACAGTATTTTCCTTTCATTTTACAGGCGTTCGTATGCTATTCTGGGGCTGCCGTCATCGGTATAGATAGTTCCCCGTTCGGTAAATCCGTTTTTCAGTATCTGCCTTTGCATGACCTTATTGTCCTTATGCGTATCAATTCGCAGGTGCGAAATTTTTGTAAGACAAAACCCTACTGCGGCTGACAGTACGCCGTGTATCTTGCCGTCGCTTGCGACGCGGTGTATAGCGCCGTATTCGGTATCGGACAGCCAGCTGCCGCTTTCAATAACGGCGTAGGTCGGGTCAACGCCTATTATAAACGCAAAAACCCCGTGAATGATGCCGTTTTCTTCAATTACAAACAGCCTGCCGTTTTCTATATCGTCTGCAATAAGCTCCTTTGGCGGAAAGACTTTTCCCCACTGATTAGGGTTGCCGTTTTTCGCCATAAATTCTCGCGCGGCGGAATATATTTGCATAATACCGTTTAAGTCATTTTTTTCAGCCGGCCGTATACAAGCGTTAACCAAATTAAAAACTCCCTGCCTAATAAAAATAAAGCGCACTCGGCGCCTTATTTTTTATAATACCGTTATGTCAATGGAATTGATTATTACATCGTCAGTCGGGACATCATTCACGGTGTTGACCGCCGCAATGCCGTCCACAACATCCATACCTTCATATACCTGACCGAATACCGTGTGACGGAAATCAAGCCACGGAGTGCCGCCGAGCTTTGCATAAGCCTCTCTTACCTCGGTCGGGAAGCCGCTGTCGGCAAGGTCCTTCATCTGCTCAAGCATAGCCGCAGGCGCCGCGTTCGCCTGAACAATAAAGAACTGGCTTCCGTTTGTTCCCGGGCCTGCGTTTGCCATTGAAAGCGCACCTCTTAAATTGTGAAGATCGGGGTCGAATTCATCCTCGAACTTTCCGCCCCATATCGATTCGCCGCCTGTGCCGTTGCCGAGCGGATCGCCGCCCTGAATCATAAAATCCTTTATAACACGGTGAAATTTAAGACCGTTATAATAGCCGTTTTTTGCGTGAGTTATAAAATTCTCGGCGGTTTTCGGAGTTTTGTCGGGGAAAAGCTTGATTTTAATATCTCCCATACTTGTATGCATTGTTGCCACGGTATCGCCTGCCGCAGGCATTGTAAGCTGAATATTTGCCATGATATTCTCCTTAATATGATTATTTTTACTTGTATTTTACTACTATATATAGTATAATACAAGTGTTTTTTAAAGAAAATGTGAGGAGAAATTAAAATGAAATGTCCTTTTTGCGGTTACGAAGAAAGTAAGGTCATAGACTCAAGACCAACAGACGAGGGACAGCGCATCCGCCGCCGCCGTGAATGTTTGAATTGCGCCAAGCGCTTTACAACCTATGAAATTATAGAAAGTCTGCCGATAATTGTAATCAAAAAAGATAAATCCCGTGAGGCGTTCAACAGGGACAAGCTTATGACGGGTCTCTTGCGTGCCTGTGAAAAGCGTCCGGTATCGATAGATACGCTTGATACGCTCATTGACGAGATTGAAACAACACTTCAGAATTCACTCGACCGTGAGGTAAGCAGTGAAAAAATCGGCGAGCTTGTTATGGAAAAGCTAAAGAAGATTGACGAGGTAGCGTATGTTCGTTTTGCCTCGGTTTACCGCCAGTTTAAGGATATAAACACATTTATGAAGGAGCTTAACAAGCTGCTCAATAACGATTGATTAAGGGTAAAGTGAATACTATGAACGAAAACGAGAGAATGGCGGAGCTGCTGCTCCCTGATATAAAAAAGACGCCCGATTATTATGAGGAGCTTTATAAGCCGCGAGAGCTTAAGGAGGGCGCAAGGGTTACAAGAATAGCGCCGAGCCCCACAGGCTATCTGCACTTAGGCACGCTGTTTACCGCACTTGTGAACCGTATTACAGCCACCTCTACGGGCGGTGTGTTTTACACAAGAATTGAGGATACTGACAAAAAGCGTGAGGTTAAGGGCGGTATTGAAGATATTATAGACGGTCTTGACCGTTTCGGAATTACCATAGACGAGGGCTTTATAAGCGGCAGCGAGCAAAATGGCGAATACGGCCCCTATAAACAGAGCGACCGTGCGGAGATATATCAGACCTACGCAAAGGAGCTTATACGCAAGGGTCTTGCCTACCCCTGCTTCTGCACAGCCGAGGAGCTTGATGAGGTACGCAAAATACAAGAGGAGCGGAAAATACGCACCGGCTATCACGGCGAATGGGCAAAGCACAGAAATATTACCGCCGACGAAGCCGAAGCGCTCATTAACGAGGGTAAGCCCTATGTGGTGAGGTTAAAGTCACCGGGCAGTGAGGATAACAGGGTTGTTTTTGACGACTGCGTTAAGGGAAAAATAGAAATGCCCGAGAATGATGAGGATTTTGTTATTTTAAAATCCGACGGTATACCGACATATCATTTTGCGCACGCTGTTGACGATCATTTAATGCGCACCACCCATGTTTTAAGGGGCGACGAATGGATCTCGTCCGTTCCTAAGCACTTACAGCTTTTCAAGCTTTTAGGTTTTAAGCCGCCGAAATACGGTCATATTTCCCCTATTATGAAGCTGGACGGCGGCGCAAAACGCAAAATTTCCAAGCGCAAGGACCCCGAAGCCGCGGTTCATTTCTTTGCGGAGGAAGGGTATGACAGCAGCAGTGTTCTTGAATATCTTATGACCATTGCTGCCTCCGACTTTGAAGATTGGCGAAGGGCAAATCCCACCGAATCGTATAAAAAGTTCAAATTCAATCTTAAGAAAATGAGCGTATCGGGCGCTATGTTTGACGCGGATAAGCTTAACGATGTAAGCAAGACCTGTGTTTCCCGTTTTTCGGGAGAGGAGGTTTATTCCAAGCTTACCGACTGGGCAGAGGAGTTTGACGGTGACTTCTACACACTCTTAACCCGTAATCCCGAATATACAAAGGCAATGCTTTCCATTGACCGTGATGTACCGAAGCCACGCAAGGATATTGCAAGGTGGAGCGAGGCTAAGGATTATTTTTCTTACTTCTTCCCCGAAACCTATGTTAACACGCTTGAGCTTCCCGAAAATATATCCGCGGGCGATGCTAAGGAATTTCTTAAAAGATACAAAGCGGTATATAATTCTTCCGATGACCGACAGCGTTGGTTTGAAAAAATCAAATTAATAGCGCCCGAAATCGGATTTGCGGCTGAAACAAAGCAGTATAAAGCAAATCCGCAGGAATTCAAGGGCCACGCAGGCGATTTAAGCACAGTGCTCAGAATTGCCGTCACCGGCAGGCGCAACACGCCTGACCTTTGCAGCATTATGCAGGTATTAGGTTATGACACCTGTATTTCCCGTATAGATGCGGCAATCAACGAATTATAAAGGAGTTTTTTACAGTGCCTGAAGAAATTTTAAGGGATGAGAATACTTCTTCTCCCTCCAACTTCATACTTGATTTTATTGACGAGGATCTAAAGGAAGGCGTTTACGACAGAGTACAGACCCGTTTTCCGCCCGAACCCAACGGTTATCTTCATATCGGCCACGCAAAGGCTATATGCATTGACTTTGCGACCGCTGAAAAATACGGCGGTATCTGCAATTTAAGGCTTGACGACACCAACCCGACAAAGGAAGACACAGAATATGTCGAGGCAATAGAGGAAGATATTAAATGGCTCGGCTTTAAGTGGCAGAATGTTTACTATGCGTCCGATTATTTTGATTATATCTATGAATGTGCTTTAAAACTTATTGATAAGGGTCTTGCATATGTTGACGAAGGCTCGGCCGATGAAATAAGGGAAATGCGCGGCACTCTTACAGAGCCCGGCAAAAACAGCCCTTACCGCGACCGCCCGATAGAGGAAACACGGGAGCTTTTTGCCCGTATGACAAACGGCGAATTTGAAAACGGCGCAATGGTTTTAAGGGCAAAGATAGATATGTCATCTTCGAACCTTAATATGCGCGACCCGATAATTTACCGTATTATGAAAGCGCATCACCACCGCACAGGCGATAAATGGTGTGTTTATCCTATGTACGATTTTGCCCATCCGCTAAGCGACGCTAAGGAGGGCGTTACACATTCACTTTGCTCTTTGGAATTTGAAAATCACCGTCCGCTTTATAATTGGGTGCTTGAAGCACTTGATATACCCAATCCCCCGAGACAGATAGAATTTGCAAGAATGAATGTAAATTATACACTTACAAGCAAACGCAAATGCTTAAAGCTTGTTAATGACGGTCTTGTAAGCGGCTGGGACGACCCGAGAATGGCGACTATCTGCGGAATAAGGCGCAGAGGTTATCCCGCAGAGGCAGTTCGTGATTTTGTTGATAAAATCGGCGTTTCAAAGGCGTACAGCGTAATCGACTATGCCCTGCTTGAATCCTGCGTGCGTGATAATCTTAATGAAAGTGCCGACCGCGCTATGGCTGTATTAAATCCGTTAAAGATTGTAATAGACAATTATCCCGACGGCAAAACAGAGGAAATTGCTATTGACATCAACCCCTCAAAACCGGAGCTTGGAAAGCGCAGCGTTACCTTTTCAAAGGAAATATATATCGAGCAGGACGATTTTATGCTTGACCCGCCCGGTAAATATTTCAGGCTCTGTCCTCAAAAGGAGGTTCGTCTTAAAGGCGCTTATTATATTAAGTATGCCTCGCACGAAACCGACGAAAACGGCAATATAACGGTAGTTCACTGTACCTACGATCCCGAAAGCTTTGGCGGACAAACGCCCGACGGCAGAAAGGTAAAGGGAACTCTGCACTGGGTAAGCGCAGACAACTGCTTTGATGCCGAGGTAAGACTTTACGACCGCCTGTTCAACGTTCCGAATCCGAGCGACGAGGAGGGTGTTTCGTCCTTTGCGGACAACCTCAACCCCGATTCACTTAAGGTTATAAACGGCTGTAAGCTTGACAAATCGTTAATGGGCGTTAAGCCGGGCGATAAGTTCCAGTTTATGCGTCAGGGCTATTTCTGTGTTGATACCGACAGCACTACGGAAAAAATTGTATTTAACCGCACGGTGGCGTTAAAGGATTCGTTTACAAAGAAAGCATAATATGAAAGTTAGAGAGATTTTTGATTTTCTTAACCTTAATTTTCCCGTTGAAACTGCCTGTGATTTTGATAATCCGGGCATTTTAACGGGTGATCCCGAGGCTTATGTTAGCGGTGCCGTAATAGCGCTTGACTGCACCCTGCCCGTAATCGATACGGCTGTAAAAAACGGGTATAATTTAATTATTACGCATCATCCCGTAATATTTGAGCCGTTAAAATCCGTGCTTGCAGGCTCTCCTGTTTATGAGATTATTAAAAATGGGATTGCGGTCATTTCAATGCACACAAACCTTGATATAGGCAAGGGCGGCGTAAATGACTCGCTCTGTAACGCTTTAGGGCTTTGCGATGTCAAAAAAATCACTGCCGCAGACGGTTTTATACTAAATAAAGGCTCTTTAAGCGAGCCTGTTTCATCGAGTGTGCTTGCTGAGAGTATAAACGCAGCGCTTAATACACGGGTTAAATACAATCTTCCCGACAAAACAATTAAAAATGTTTTGGTTTGCTCAGGCAGCGGCGGAAATTATGTTTATGAAATTAAAAAGCATAAATGCGACGCTTTAATAACGGCTGATGTTAAGCATAACATCTTTATCGACGCTGTTAATCTCGGAGTTACGGTGTTTGACGCCGGTCATTTTGAAACCGAAAATACGGTAATTGAACCGCTTAAAAATATGTTGGAAAAGCAGTTTAAAAATGTTAAATTTATTACCGACCTGTCATCTCCCATATCATACATATAAAAAAACCGTGTTACTTCCTCTTTCGGGTGTAACGCGGTTTTTAACTTATTAAGCATCCATTATAGCTCTGAAATCGTCGCCTGTAATCTTTTCCTTTTCAAACAAAACCTTAGCAACATCGTGAAGCTTGGGCATTGCTTTATTGAGAATATCAAGCGCCTTTGTATACTGCTTCATAACAACAGACTCAATTTCCTCGTCAATTGCCGCAGCAGTCTTTTCGGAATAATTCGGGGTTGAGGAGAAATCTCTGCCCAAGAATACCTCGTTATTATCGTGACCGTAGGTTACAAGACCCAGCTTATCACTCATACCGAATTTGGTGACCATTTTACGGGCTAAATCGGTAGCACGCTCAATGTCGTTTGACGCACCTGTACAAACATCATCTTGTGTAAGCTGTTCCGCCGCACGGCCGCCGAGCAATGAGCATATCTGCTCTAACATCTGATTGCGTGAGGTGTGACCCTTTTCCTCGGTAGGAAGATACATTGTGTAGCCTGCCGCCATACCGCGCTGAATAATGGAAATTTGATGAACGGGGTCCTGAGTCGGCAGATAGTAGGAAACTATTGCATGACCTGCTTCATGATAAGCGGTAACCTTTTTATCCTTATCGCTCATAACATGGGACTTCTTTTCAGTACCCATTACAACCTTGATGGTTGCTTCTTCTATTTCTTCCTGCGTAATCGCCTTTTTACGGTGGCGAACCGCAAGAAGTGCCGATTCGTTAAGGAGATTTGCAAGGTCTGCGCCCGTAAAGCCTGCGGTGGACTTTGCTATGGTTGCAAGGTTTACATCGGGGCCTAAGGGCTTACCTCTTGAATGAACCTTTAAAATTTCTTCTCTGCCCTTGACATCGGGGTAATTAACGGTTATCTGACGGTCAAAACGGCCGGGGCGCAAAAGCGCTTTATCAAGTATATCGGGACGGTTTGTAGCCGCCATAACTATTACGCCCTCGTTAGCGCCGAAGCCGTCCATTTCAACAAGCAACTGGTTAAGGGTCTGTTCCCTTTCGTCGTGACCGCCGCCGAGACCTGCGCCTCTCTGACGGCCTACGGCGTCAATTTCGTCGATAAATATAATAGCGGGGGCTTCCTTTTTCGCTTCGCCAAACAAATCACGGACGCGGGACGCACCAACGCCGACAAACATCTCAACAAAATCAGAGCCTGAAATTGAGAAAAACGGAACGCCTGCCTCCCCCGCAACCGCACGGGCAAGAAGTGTTTTACCCGTTCCGGGAGGGCCTACCAAAAGCACACCTTTAGGTATTTTAGCTCCGAGTTCGTTATACTTCTTGGGGTCTTTTAAAAAGTCGACGATTTCGGACATTTCCTCTTTTTCCTCGTCGGCGCCCGCAACATCGGCAAATGTGGTTTTGCGCTTGCCGTCGTCCTTCTTGACCTTTGCTTTGCCGAAGCCGAGCGTTTTATCTGCGCCCATAGAAGCATTCATACGCTTCATAACGAACACCCAGAAAAGTATCATTACGCCTATAAGAAGTATTGTAGGCAGAAGATTCATAATCCAGGCGGCTTGTCCGCCTGACTTATAATCGTATTTGATTACCTTGTCCGTGCCCTTGTTTTCCTCGTTTATTTCTGACACCGCATCCTTAATGTCATTATAGAAAATCGAGGTATCCGCAACGGTGTAACGGTATTTCTTGCCGTCGTCACGCTTTGTGTAAATAAGCTCGCCGCTGTAAAGATTAAGCTGATACTCCGATATTTCGTTATTCTTTACCATGGAAACTATTTCGTAGTATTTTGTTTCAGCGGTGTTCTTTGAAAGGTAAGAAACCGACATAATCGCAATTATAAAGACTATCGGTATACCTATAAACAACAGCACATTTTTTAAATTCTTATTCAAGTGGAAAAGCCCCTTCCTTATTTGTCGGAATAAACCTTGGGAGAAAGAACACCGACGAACGGTAAATTCCTGTATTTTTCATTATAATCAAGACCGTAGCCTATAACGAACTCATCAGGTATTATTTTGCCCACATAGTCTGCTGAAATATCAGCCTGACGGTTTGCGGGCTTGTCAAGAAATGCGCAGACCTTAATGCTCGCCGCATTTCTGTCAAGCAAAACATTCTTTAAGTACGCCAAGGTTATACCCGAATCAAGAATATCCTCTACAAGCAGGATATCGCAGCCGTCGGGATTTATGTCAAGGTCCTTTTTGAACTTTACAACACCGGTGGTTTTTGTACCCTCGTAAGATGAAACCGCCATAAAATCGATTTGACAGTCGCAGGTAATATTACGCATAAGGTCAGCCATAAAAACAACAGCTCCCTTTAATACGCTTACAAGCAAAAGCTTTTTGCCCTCATAATCACGGGAAATTTGCTCGCCTAAACGCTTGCATATTTCTTTAATTTCCTCTTCGGTAACTAAGACCTTTTCAATGTCCTTTTCAAACGACATCATTTTTCTCCTCATCCGTTTTATTTTGCACATCCGAAACGGTTATTATCATAACTTTTTCGGTTTTTTCATTCACGGCACATCTGGTTGCCGTTCCTGCTCCGTACACCCAAACCACACCGCCGTCATCCGCAAGCACGGGAATACTGTCTCTTAAATTTTTCGCGAATTTAAGCTCGTTCATAAGCTTTTTAAGAGTTTTTGTACATCCTCTGCCCGCAAGACGGATACTGTCGCCGGGTAACCTTGTCCTTAAAATCAATTCTCCCACAATTTTATCACAATCAATAGAATTATTTAATAACAAATTATTAACTTTTTCACCGTTTTTAAAAAAAGAGTTGTCTTTTATCTCGGTTATTACCTTAAATGTCGGTTTTTTACCGTTTTCAGGGCTTTCTCCTATAAACAACCTGCCGTTCTCCGCTGTTGCCGAGGTGTCGCACGGAAGACTTGTTCTGCCGCCCTTTAGGCACAGCGAATAAATGCTGTTTATATGATTGCTGTCAAGAAACAAACCGGTAACGGCAAGCTCGGCATATTTTTTAATTGCCCGTTTTAAAACGGCAGGCGGAGCCTCCGTTTTTATATTCAAATATCCGTTTTCGCAATTTTCGGCAAGATAGCTGTCGGCTAAAGAGTTTAAAAGTTCCTCGTCCTCTCTGAGCGATATAACGGTTCTCGCCGCTGCTTTTTCAGCCGATGCGTTAACCGATTTTAAAACCGGTATCACCGTATGCCTTATACGGTTTCTGGTATAATCGTCGGAAAGATTTGTACTGTCCGTCACATACGAAAGACCGTTTTTTGCACAGTAGTCCTCAACCTCTTGCCTTGTAACAAGAATGAGCGGACGGATATATATACTGCGTTTCGGCGGTATTCCGCAAAGTCCGTTAAGACCCGTTCCCCTTGCAAGATTAAACAAAACGGTTTCAAGATTATCGCTTGCGGTGTGCGCCGTAGCGACAACGCCCTTGTTTATCCTCTCAAAAAAGGCGTATCTTACCTCACGGGCAGCGGTCTCCGTGCTTAAACGATGCTTTTCGGCATATAGCGGAACATCAACGCTCTCACAAATAAGCGGAACATTCATATCACGGCAAAGCTGTTTTACAAAGCTTTCATCCCGTAAAGCCTCTTCGCCCCTAATCATATGGTTAAGGTGAGCCGCGGATATATTAAGTCCGAGCCTATCCCGAAGCTCGCAAAGGGCGTGCAAAAGAGCCACCGAATCCGCACCGCCCGAAAGGGCGACCGTTATATTGTCGGAGCTTAAAAGCGAAAAGCTTTCAATCGCCGTTAAAACTGACTGTAACATTATCTGTACACATCCACCGAAGTAAATCTTGTATACTGACCGTCCCAATGCAAATCGACAGTACCGATTTCACCGTGACGGTTTTTGGCGACGATACATTCTGCACGGCTTTGGTCGCTCCTGTCCTCGTCGTCGGATTTTTCGTTATCGTAATAAGCGTCCCTGTAAAGGAAAAGAACTATGTCCGCGTCCTGCTCGATAGAACCCGAATCACGCAGATCCGAAAGCGCCGGACGGTGGGATTTACCCTTGCCCTCAGTTCCTCTCGAAAGCTGGGCGCAGGCAATTATCGGCACCTTTAGATCCTTTGCCATTATTTTAAGATTACGGGTTATTTCCGATATTTCCTGAACACGGTTATCAATATTACGGGGGGAATGCATAAGTCCGAGATAGTCGATAACCACAAGGTCAACCTTATTCATTCTGCGAAGTTTGGCTTTCATTTCGGGCACCGTAATATTAGAGGATTCGTCAAAATAAATGTTAGCCTTTGAAAGCGATTCGCCCGCCTGTGCCAGTCTTGTCCATTCGTCATCGTCAAGCTCGCCCGTGCGGAGCTTTTCGCTCTTAATTCCCGCCTCGCTTGAAAGCATACGCTGCGCTAACTGATCTCTTGTCATTTCGAGCGAGAAAAAGCAAACCGTTTTTCCCGTGTTTACGGCAACATTTCTTACAATGTTAAGCGCAAAGGAGGTTTTACCCATACCGGGTCTCGCGCCCAAAATAATAAGGTCGGATTTGTTAAGACCCGTAATCATTCGGTCAAGCTCGCCTATACCGCAGGGAATACCGACATAATCGTCACGCGTCTCGGGGTCGTTCATTTTTGAAAGACGGTCATAAGTTTCGTTTTCAATAACGCTCTTTATATGCGTAAGGCCCGTTATATCCCTGCCCTGACGGATTTCGTAAATTCTCTGTTCGGCAGAATCAAGCAGCTTACCCGAGTCAAGCTCATTATCGTTAATATCCTTGATAATGCCCTGTGCGGCGGTCATAAGTGCCCTTGCATAGTATCGCTCACGGATAATGGCGACATATGTAAGCACATTGGCGGAGGACGGAACACGCTGAACAAGCTCCGTAAGATATGCTTTTCCGCCTGCTTCGTCGTAAACACCGTCAGTCTTAAGCTTTTCAAGCAGCGATACAAAATCTATCGTTTGGCTAAGCTCATACATCGACGCCATAGCGGCGTAAATTTCCCTGTGCTGCGGAATATAAAAATACTCCGTTTTCATAGAGGTCGCTATATCGGTCAGGCATTTGGGGTCAATTATGACAGAGCCTAAAACCGCCTGCTCGGCCTCCACCGAATAAGGCAGTCTGCCGCCGTCAATATCATAAATAAGGCGTTCTTCAGCCATACCCTTACTCCGTTACCTTTACGGTGATTTTTGCGGAAATGCCCTTATACAGCTTTATTTCCGCAGTGTATTCGCCGAAGTTTTTAATATCGGCAACGCTCATTTTTTTGCGGTCAATTTGAAGTCCCAAGGTGTCCGCTATTTCCTTTGCGATTTCCTTAGAGGTTACAGAACCGAAAAGCTTTCCGCCGGCTCCGGCTTTTGCTTTGATTGTAACGGTTTTGCCGTCAAGCTTTGCCGCTAATGCGTTTGCGGCGTCGATTTCCTCCTGCTTGTGGTGCGCCGCCGCTTCTTCCCTGTTTCTAAGCTCGTTTAAAGCGGCGTTATCCGCCTCTACCGCAAGCTTTTTCGGGAACAGGAAGTTCCTGGCGTAGCCGTCGGACACATTGCACAGCTCGCCTTTTTTGCCGTGACCCTTTACATCCTGCAATAATACAACCTTCATCTTTGCATCCTCCTTGTTTAAACTTCCATAATTATAGGAAGAATCATAGGACTTCTCCGTGTTTTTGCGCTTACAAAGCGTGCGGTTCTGTCCTTAATTCTGGTCTTTATCGTAGACCAGTCCTTAATTCCGTCTATATAACAGCTTTCAAGAATATCGCACACAAGATTGTCGATATCGTGCATAAGCCGTTCGGATTCCTTAACATAAACAAATCCTCTTGAAACAACATCGGGTCCCGCTACTACCTCGCGAGTAACGCCGTCTATTGAAACGGCAATTATAATTATACCGTCGTCCGCAAGGTGCTTACGGTCACGCAGAACAATACTGCCGACATCGCCGACACCCAGTCCGTCAACAAGAACCCTTCCTGCCTGTACCGTTTCCGTGGTTTTAAGCGAATTTTTGGTAAGCTCGATAACATTTCCGTTATCCGCTATTAAAATATTGTCCTCGGGTATTCCCATCTGACGGGCAAGCATAGCGTGCTTCATCAAATGCTTCTGCTCACCGTGAAGAGGAATAAAATATTTCGGCTTTACAATGCTCATCATAAGCTTTAACTCTTCCTGACAGGCGTGACCCGAAACATGAACATCGTACATTCTTTCGTATACAACATTGGCTCCACGCTTCATAAGCTCGTTTACAACCTTGCTTACAAGCTTTTCGTTTCCCGGTATCGGCGTCGCCGAAATAATAATCATATCGCCGGGTATAATCTCAACCTGTCTGTGATCGGAAAAAGCAATTCGGTGGAGCGCCGAAAGAGGCTCGCCCTGACTGCCCGTTGTTACTATAACAAGCTCGCCCGGCTGATAGTTTTTAATCATTTCAATGTCGATAAGAACATCTTTCGGAACATTCAGGTAGCCAAGCTCTGCCGCAACCGACACAACATTTATCATACTTCTGCCCGAAACCGCAACCTTACGGCCGCAACGGTATGCTTCGTCTATTATCTGCTGTATACGGTGGATATTGGAAGAGAATGTCGCAACGATTATCCTGTGGTCCTCTGCTTTTTTAAACAGGTTTGAAAACGAATCGCCTACAATTCTTTCGCTCGGTGTAAAGCCGGGTCTCTCTGCGTTTGTCGAGTCCGACATAAGCGCCAAAACGCCCTTTTTGCCAAGCTCCGCAAATCTGCCTATGTCAATTACATAGTCATCGATAGGAGTAGTGTCGATTTTAAAATCACCCGTCTGAATTACCGTTCCCGCAGGGCAAGTTATCGCGAAGCCGACGGCGTCGGGTATAGAATGGTTTACATGAATAAACTCGATTTTAAACTTACCGAGCGTTACCACATCACCGGGGTTTGTAACATTAAGCTTTGCCTCGTTAAGCAGTTTATGCTCACGCAGCTTGCCCTCGATAAGACCTATTGTAAGTCTTGTGGCGTAAATCGGTAAATTAAAGTTCCTGAGCAGATACGGAATTGCTCCGATATGATCTTCGTGACCGTGTGTTACCACAAGTCCCTTAATTTTATCCTTGTTTTCAAGCACATAAGTAAAGTCCGGTATAACAATGTCTATTCCGGGCATTTCTTCATCCGGGAACGACATTCCGCAATCAGAAAGAAACATATCGCCGTCATATTCGTAAAGCGTTATGTTTTTTCCTATCTCACCCAGTCCGCCGAGCGGAATGATTTTAAGCGGCTTTGCGCTCTGTCTGTTGCCGTAGCGGCGTGTACCCTGTCTGTTATGCGGCGCAGTTTGTGTTTTAGCACCGACGTTTCTGCCATTTGCGGCATTTTTAGCGGCAGAGGTGTTTTTCATAGCCTTGCCCCCGTCTGCCGTACCCTTTTTGTTATAGGTTCTCCTTGTCTTATTTTGGGCAGACTTATTTACGGTCTTTTCGCCGTCCCTTTTTTCTTTTTTTTCATTCATTAAATAGTTATCCTCCGATTTTTTTAAATTTATGTATCATGTATACCGTTCCGACACGTCAGAACGGCACTATAGCCCCATAATAAAAAACATATTATATATTGTACAATCCGTATGCAGTAATTGTCAAGTTTTTTATCCGATAATTTATTGTTGGCAAAAGTTTAAAAGCATATTCAGATAAATTTTTTCTCCGACGGTTTATTGACTCCTAAAATACCGCCTATAACAGAAGCCAAAACGATAATTACAAGGTGGAACAATGTATTGTTTGTCATTGCTCCGCGGTTTACGGCAAGTGAAATTACAGTTATTATAAGGAAAGCGCAAATTCCGGTAATAAGTCCCGTAAGCCAGCCCCTGCTACCCGATTTGCCTGCTAAAAAAAACGAGGCGGCAAAACCGCCGAAAGCCGCGGAAAGCGTTGCAAAAAGCGCCGCATATTTAAATCCCGCCGCAAAAAAGTACATAACCGCCGCAAAAACGGCAATAAACACTGCAGTGACCGCAACGCCTATTAAAAAAGCCCCTAAAATGATTTTATATTTTGTGCTTATACCCTTTTTTAAAATTTCATTATTCACAAAAAATCCCTCCCGTACATTACTATTCGGGAGGGACAAAACTTATTCTATTTACTTAGAAGCCGTATCGTCGTGAACGGTAAGATTTGTCTGTAAAGCCCATCTTGCAACCGTAAGCTTTGAATGGTCGCTTGCGGACTCAATAACCAAAGTGTCTTCCTTAAGCGAAATTACCCTTCCGTAAATACCGCCGATAGTAACTATTTCATCGCCGACCTGAAGATTATCACGCATCTTCTTTTCTTCTTTTTGCTTTTTGCGCTGCGGACGGATAAGCAGGAAATACATTGCTCCGAATATAACCGCAAGGTAAAGAACCATTACCAATATGCTCTGTGCCCCGCCCTGTTTTGCCGCTGTTTCGGCGGCAAGCGTATAAATCTTGAAATTCATTGATTTTTGCCCTCCAAATAACTGTTAAAAGTATTATATCCTATATTTACCTTTATTGCAAGAATTATTTTAAATTCTTTGCGAGAGTATTATTTCCTTTTCACGCTTAAACTCCGCAAAGCTTCCGTTATCAAGCGCGTTTCTTATATCCTCCATAAGATGATTGTAAAACCACAGGTTGTGCATAACGGTAAGACGCTGAGAAAGCATTTCCTGACTTTTAAGCAAATGTCTGATATATGCCCTGCTGTAATTTCGGCATACGGGACAACCGCAGTCCTCATCAATCGGCGACATATCGTGTTCGTACTTTTTGTTATTAAGATTGATAATTCCCTTAGATGTAAACAGATGTCCGTGTCTTGCGTTGCGGCTCGGCATTACGCAGTCAAACAGGTCTACTCCCCGTTCTACGGCATTGAGTATATTTGCGGGAGTTCCGACACCCATAAGATACCTGATTTTATTTTCGGGCATATGCGGCGTTACGCACTCAATAATATCGTACATAACATCGGTAGGCTCGCCGACCGCCAAACCGCCTATGGCGTAACCGTCAAGATCAAGCTCGGCTATTCGCTTCATATGCTCAATTCTTAGATCCCTGTATGTACAGCCCTGATTTATACCGAACAAAAGCTGTTTCCTATTTATTGTATCAGGCCTTGAATTAAGCTCTGCCATTTTAGCCTTACAGCGTACAAGCCAACGGGTTGTGCGCTCGCAGGATGCCTTTGAATAGGAGTATTCGGCAGGATTTTCAACACATTCGTCAAATGCCATCGCTATGGTAGAACCGAGGTTAGACTGAATTGTCATACTCTCCTCAGGTCCCATAAAAATGCGCCTGCCGTCTACATGGGAAGCGAATGTAACGCCTTCTTCCGTAATATGTCGGAGCGACGCCAGAGAAAACACCTGAAATCCGCCCGAATCCGTAAGTATGGGTCCGTTCCAGGTTGTGAATTTATGCAGTCCGCCGCAGTCACGGATTACCTCATCTCCCGGTCTTACATGCAGATGATAAGTATTGGAGAGCATTATCTGACAGCCGAGATTTTCAAGATCCCGTGCGGAAACAGCTCCCTTAATTGCCGCCGCGGTAGCTACATTCATAAACGCAGGCGTCTGTACCGTTCCCCTGTTTGTGACGAACTCGCCCCGTCTTGCACGGCCTTCTTCCTTTAAAAGCTTATACATTCAATCGTTCCTTTATATAATCAGCATAGCGTCGCCGAAGCTGAAAAATCTGTATTTTTCCTTTACGGCGGTATTATAGGCGTTCATAACATTATCGTATCCGGCAAAGGCGGAAACAAGCATTATAAGCGTGCTTTCGGGCAGATGAAAATTGGTGACAAGCCCGTCCATACACTTAAACTCGAAGCCTGGGTAAATGAAAATATCGGTATCTCCCGAGCAGGAACGTATCTCGCCGTACCTTGCGGCACAGCTTTCCACGGTTCTGCAGGAGGTTGTTCCGACACAAATGACCCTGCCGCCGTTTTTCTTGGTCTCATTAATAATATCCGCCGCCTCCCCGGGAATATAAAAATGCTCGGTGTGCATTTTATGCTTGGTAACATCCTCAACCTTAACGGGGCGGAATGTTCCAAGTCCCACATGAAGCGTAACATACGCAATATTCACGCCGCTTTTTTTAATGCTTTCAAGCATTTCCTTTGTAAAGTGAAGACCTGCCGTCGGAGCGGCGGCTGAGCCTGCCTCTTTGGAATAAACTGTCTGATAGCGTTCCTTGTCCTTAAGCTTTTCCTTTATATAAGGCGGAAGCGGCATCTGACCCACCTCGTCAAGCACCGTAAAGAAATCGCCGTCGCACCGAAATTCTATCATTCGGTTGCCGTCGGGCATAACCTCTGTTACGGTAGCGCTAAGCTTATCGGAAAATTTGAATTTATATCCTTCCTTAGCCTTTTTACCGGGTCCCGCAAGGCACTCCCACAGCATATTGCCGTGCTGGCGGAGCAATACAAATTCAACGACCGCGCCTGTGTCTTCCCTGACGCCGTACATTCTCGCGGGCAGAACCCTTGTATCGTTAAGCACAAGGCAGTCGCCCGGTTTTAAAAACTCCGGCAGATTGTAAAAGTGCTTATGCTCAACAGCACCGCTGTCACGGGATAAGACCATAAGCCGTGATGAATTTCTCGGCTCCACAGGTGTCTGCGCTATAAGCTCCTCGGGCAAATTATAAAAAAAATCGCTTGTTTTCATCATTTAAAATTAAACTTCTCTCTGTTTTCAGCATAAAATAAATTGACAAATAATATTTACAAGGTATAATTATATTGCATAACACAACATATATCAAGTGCAAATTTACGAAACCCCGAAAGGAATGTTTTAAAATGAAAAAATACAGCGTAGGAATAATAGGGGCCACCGGAATGGTAGGTCAGCGTTTTTCCCTGCTTCTCCATAATCACCCGTGGTTCAATGTCACAGCCCTTGCCGCAAGCGCAAATTCGGCAGGCAAAACATACGAGGAAGCAATCGGCAGCCGCTGGGCAATGAGAGAACCTATACCCGAAAATTTAAAGGCTATGCCTGTTTTGGACGCCGAAAAGGATATTGATAAAATAACAGGTCTTGTCGACTTTGTTTTTTGCGCCGTTAATATGAAAAAGGACGAAATAAAAGCGCTTGAGGAAAAATACGCAAAGCACGAGTGCCCCGTTGTATCAAACAACAGCGCTCACCGCTTTACTCCCGATGTTCCGATGGTTATTCCCGAAATCAATTCCGACCATCTCTCTGTAATACCCTCTCAAAGAAAACGTCTCGGCACAAAGAGAGGCTTTATCGCCGTAAAATCCAACTGCTCGCTCCAAAGCTATGTCCCGGCGCTTTATCCGCTTGACGAAATGTTTGGTGTAGACAAGGTGCTTGTATCTACCTATCAGGCGATTTCGGGTGCAGGTAAAACCTTTGAACGCTGGCCCGAAATGATTGATAATGTAATCCCCTATATCGGCGGCGAGGAAGAAAAAAGTGAAAAGGAACCGCTTAAGATTTGGGGCAAAATAAAGGACGGCGAGATAGTTCCCGCCGACAAGCCTAAATTCACGGCACAGTGCATAAGGGTTCCCGTTTCGGACGGACATTTGGCGTCTGTTTTCGTTGATTTTAAGAAAAAACCCACAAAGGAAGAAATACTTAAAATTTGGGACAGCTATTCGGGCGAGCCGCAAAAGCTCGGACTTCCCCACGCACCTAAAAAATTCCTCCACTATTATACCGAGGACGATATGCCGCAGACAAAGCTCTGCCGTGACCTTGAGGGCGGTATGGCAATTTCCGTCGGCAGACTTCGCGAGGATACGCAGTATGATTACAAGTTTGTTTGCGTTTCCCATAACACCTTAAGAGGAGCCGCGGGCGGCGCTGTTCTGCTTGCCGAGCTGCTCTGCGCAAAGGGTTATATGGATTAACATATTTTAAGGAGTGGTCTTTTATGAAGAAGAGAATTTTTACCGGCGCAGCCACGGCACTCATCACACCTATGAACAATGACGGAAGCGTAAACTTCGAACGCCTTTCCTCTCTTGTTGACGAGCAGATAGCAGGCGGTATAGACGCCCTTGTAATCTGCGGCACAACGGGTGAAAAATCCACGCTTAACTACGAGGAGCATGTAAAGGTTATAGAAACCGCCGCAAAAGCAAATGCCGGCCGTGTACCGCTTATAGCAGGGACCGGCAGTAACGACACCGTGTACTCCGTAGGCCTTTGCAAGGACGCCGAGGAAGCCGGAGCGGACGCTTTTTTAATGGTTACTCCCTATTATAACAAAACCTCACAGCACGGTCTTGTGGCGCACTACAATTATATTGCGGACCGTGTTGATAAACCGATAATACTTTATAATGTTCCTTCAAGAACCGGCGTTGCGATAAAGCCGGAAACCTATAAGGAAATATCAAAGCATCCGAACATCGTTGCGGTAAAGGAAGCCAACGGCGATTTATCCTCCGTAGCACAGACAAAATATCTCTGCGGTGATGAGCTTGATATATATTCGGGCAACGACGACCAGACCGTTCCGATAATGTCGCTCGGAGGTATCGGTGTAATTTCGGTGCTTTCGAACATATTACCGGGAGTTATGCATAAAATGTGCGCCGATTACCTTTCGGGCAATACAAAGGAAGCTGCCGAATTGCAGATTAAGTATACAGGACTTATGAATGCGCTGTTCAGCGATGTAAACCCCGTTCCCGTAAAGGAAGCTATGAATATTTTAGGAATGAACGCAGGTCCGTGCAGACTTCCCCTTTATCCGATGGCGGAAAGCGCGGTAGCAAAGCTTAAAGAAAAGCTTAAGGAATGCGGATGTCTTTAAACTCATAAAACGGAAGTGAAAATATGATAAATGCAATTCTTTGCGGAGCATCCGGCAAAATGGGCGGCTTTGTAGCCGATGCCGCCAAGGAGGACGGAAGCATTAAAATTGTCGCGGGCGTTGACAAAATTAATAACGGCGAGGATTTTCCTGTCTTCTCCGCATTTTCGGACATTAATACAAAAGCCGACATAATTATTGATTTTTCCCATACCTCTATGCTTGACGGTCTTCTTGATTACGCCGTAAAAAATAAAATTCCGGCAGTAATCGCCACCACAGGATATGATGACGGGCAGATTGAAAAAATCAAACAGGCTTCTAAAGAAATACCCGTATTTTTTACATTCAATATGTCTATCGGCGTAAATCTTGTCGCAAGCCTTGCAAAAAAAGCCGCCGCCGTATTGGGCGACAGCTTTGATATTGAAATTGTTGAAATGCATCATAATCAAAAAATAGACGCACCTTCGGGCACCGCAATAATGCTTGCAAATGCCGTGAACTCCGTTTTCGGCGATACGCTCAATTACGAATACGACCGCCATTCCGTCCGCAGAAAACGCCCGAAGAACGAAATCGGCATACATTCGGTAAGGGGCGGCACTATTGTCGGCGAACACGAGGTCATTTTTGCCGGACACGATGAGGTTATAAAAATTTCACACTCGGCGCAATCCCGTGAGGTTTTTGCCGTCGGCGCTGTAAGAGCCGCAAAATTCCTTTTCGGAAAAGCCCCGGGGCTTTACGATATGAACAGTATAATGAGCTTTTAAATAATAAAAAGGTCTCTTTCGGGAGACCTTTTTTTATTTTGCCAGCGGATGGTATTTTGCGTACGCCATCGTATATTTATTCTTCATAAACTGAGCATAGACCTGTGTGGACGATATATCCGAATGACCGAGCATTTCCTTAATATCCTTAAGCTGTGCGCCGTTTTCAAGCAAGTGCGCGGCAAATGAATGACGGAGCGTATGCGGCGTAATATCCTTTTTAATGCCCGCCTTTTCCGAATAATGCTTTATTATCTTCCAAAAGCCCTGTCTTGACATTGGCTGTCCGCTCATATTTGTAAAAAGCCTGTCCTCCGCCTTATCCGTAACTATTGCGGGTCTTACATTTACAAGATACGCCGCTACGGTTTTGACAGCCGCAGGATACATAGGAACTATTCTTTCCTTTTTTCCGTTATGTAGGTGAAGAATACCGATTTGAAGATTTATGTCGCTTACGGTAAGCTCAATAAGCTCGGAAACCTTTATTCCCGTTGCGTATAAAAGCTCAAGCATAGCCTTGTCTCTTACACTTTTATAGTCGTTCCCGTCAGGCTGGGACAAAAGCAGAACAATCTCGTTTGAATCAAGTATTCCGGGAAGCTTCTTCTCCCCGTGCTGAAGCTTTATGCCCTCGACCGGATCGGCGGCGGAAATTCCGCTTTGCGTAAGGAATTTATAATAGCACCTGAGCGAAGCGAGAATACGGGTCTTTGTAGCTTCGGACTTACCCGTAGCTGTAAGATAGTCAAGATAACTGCGTAAAAACGCATTATCGGCAGAATCAATATTTTTACCGGAGGCGGAGCAATAAGCGGAATACTGGTTTACATCACGAAGATAAGACTCAACCGTATTTGCGGACGATTTTTTCACCTTTAACAAATATTCTTTGAATTTATCAGTGTCCGACATTATTGCACCTCCTTAAAATTTTTACAGCTTCAAGCCGCTCATAAACGAACAGGACAGCACTGCGTCTGTCAAAGCGGACGCAAGCACAAGCAAAGTAATGAATAAATATCTTCCGCAGTAACTTCTAAAATCAACCGAAAGGTTGAACGGTGAAGAACCGGGAAGCGACATTTTTGCAATGATAAGCGAAAACCTGACCGACTCACGGGACGCCAAAAGTAGCGCCGAGATGAGAAGTATAGCAGGCGGCAGTACCAGCACCGCATTAAATGCAATTCCCTTTACCGAATAATCCGAATAAAGTAATGCTGTAACACTGCCGTAAAGCACGCCCCTTGCAAAAAGAGAAAACGGAGCCAAAATAACCCCCATCATTGAAGTACCGAATGTAAAAAGAATAAGCAGCATAAGCATTGATTCCATAAAGGAATTGAGTACAACCGAAAAAAAAGAAGACTCAAATCTTTGCGAAATAAATCTCTCTATATATGTATTCGAATACTCGGCAAGAATATGTACCTTATGATATGAAAACGTACCTGCGGCAATTCCCGCAATGAACAAGACAACCAAGATAACAAGAATATTGTTCTTTGCAATAAAGTTGCCTATCTTCAAACTTTTGATACTTAAAACAGTACCCTTTCGCATATAATCACTCCCGTTTCTAAATAATACTATGCGAAAACGGGACAAGATATACCGAAAGTTTTTTAACTATATTTAGTTTAAATACATATAGCGGCATACAAAATGTTGATAAAACGGTTGTTATGTAAACTATATACTAAAAACTCAGAAACAACAACGGGTTTAAATTAATCCGCACATTGCGATAACAAGATTATGATACTACATTTTCCCTTTTATGTCAACTGCAAATTTCGGCATATATAAATGTTATGTAAACTATTTATGTAAACCACACAATATGTGCCGATACTCTTATTATGTAAACCCAAACTGTTGTAATTCCCTCTTTATTTTTTTAAAAAATTATGATATACTTATTTTTGCTAACACAGATTATGAAACGAGGAGAATTTATGGCAAAGACGGTAATAGTCACCGGCTCGTCAAAGGGTATCGGTGCGGCAACGGCAATTATGTTTGCGGGTAAGGGATATAATGTTGTAATCAATTATAACGAGTCCTATGAATCGGCAAGTCTGCTCTGCCGTTCGCTTGTAAGCAACGGTTACTCCGTTATAACCCAAAAGGCGAATGTGGCAAATAAAATGGAAGTAGATCTTATGGTCAAGGAGACCCTTTACAAATTCGGCAGTATTGATGTACTTGTAAATAACGCAGGCGTTGCTTATCAGGGACTTATAACCGATACGGACGAAATTGATTTTGACCGCATTATAGACATTGACTTAAAAGGAGTTTTTAACTGCTGCAAATCGGTCACTCCAGTAATGGTAAACCAAAAATCGGGTACAATAATAAATATCTCATCAATGTGGGGTCAGGTAGGCGCTTCGTGCGAGGTTGCCTATTCCGCCGCAAAGGCAGGCGTTATCGGTCTTACAAAAGCGCTTGCAAAAGAGCTTGCCCCAAGCGGAATTACCGTAAACTGTATTGCCCCCGGTCTTATTGAAACCGCTATGAATTCAAACCTTTCGGTTGAAGACCTTAACGCTTTTGTTGAGGAAATACCCCTCGGCAGAATCGGCAATGCGGATGAAATTGCCTCTGCCGCTTTGTTCCTCTCCTCCCCTGCCGCGGAATACATAACCGGTCAGGTTTTAGGAATTAACGGCGGTTATATAATTTAAGGTATAAAAAATGCCATAGAGTTTTAGGCTCTATGGCATTTCGTTTAAAAATCGTTTAAGCTTTGCTACCGGAAGACCGACGACATTAAAATAATCGCCGCCGATCCGTTTTACAAGCAAACCGCCCTTACCCTGAATACCGTAAGCACCGGCTTTGTCAAACGGCTCGCCCGTGAGTAAATAATCATTTATCTCTTTTTCGGTAAGCGGATAAAACTCCACCGTCGTTTCTTCTGAAAACGACAGGCATATACCGTTTTTAACAACGGCGCAGCCTGTTATAACCTTATGTGTTTTTCCCGAAAGACTGCCGAGCATTTCTCGGGCGTTTTGTTCATCTGTGGGTTTACCCAAAATTTTGCCGTCCGAAAACACGCCTGTATCTGCGCCTATTACCGTACCGTGCGGAAATTTACGCGAAACCGCAATTGCTTTTTCCCGCGCTATGTATTCGGGAAATTCGGTTATCGGCAAACCGTCCGGCAGGCTCTCGTCGCAATCGGACGGAAAAACCTCAAATTCCTCGGTGATAAGCCGCAGCAGATCTTTTCGCCTCGGTGAGGCGGATGCTAAAATTATCATAGTTATATACCTGCCACAAAGGTCGGAAATGTTTCGGAATTTTGTTTATCAACCCTTTTGTTATACTCCGCAACCGCAAACCGTGTATGAACGCTTACGGAAGTAATAATATAAGGAAGTGTAAACATAATCGGAATTATAAGAACGGAAAGTATTATCCATCCGAGCAGGCTAAAAAACAAATATATAAAATCAAGCATTGTTGACTTCGATATTACATCGGACATATGAATAGCCTCGGCGGCGTCCATATCCTCGTCCGCAATCAAAAGGAACGGAGCAATATAGTACCTTGCCATAACAAAGGCGAGTATAACGGAAGCGACCGATTTAAGAAAAAGCGAAAGAAAATAGAGATTAGAGGTCCAAAGCGGAATCGGAATTTTAAGGGCGTCGTACAAAAACGAGCCTGAGAACAAATCCACGATCATTGCCGGTATAAAAAGTATCACGCCGAAAAACAGCGCGCGAACCGCAAGCAAAAGCTCCAGCTTAACGGCACGCAAATAATTGCTTTTGCCCGAAAACCAGTAAAAAACCGAAACAGGCGAGTCGTCCGCGCCGAAAATCATTCGCCAAAAAAACCTTATTACACCCAAAAAAAGCGGCAATAAAAGAAAAAATGACAATACGGCAAACAAAACCATACCGACAGCCTCGTTTGCAACAAAAGCTGTCAATGAAGTCGTCAAACCGACAATAAGCCATGCGCAAACCGGTATAATGCACACTGCCGCCGCTTTCGGCCAATTATTTTTAAGTGCGGTTTTTGCCGTGTGCTTAACCGCAGAGCTTGTGGCTGTCATAAAAATCACCGTTACCTTCCAAAACACAAAATTCGCTTATCATATCGTTATTTCATATTTTACCATTAAAATTTGAAAATAAGATACCTAAATTATTAAATAATCGTTAATTTAGCGTAGTTGGACATAAGCTTTTTAGTACCCACGCTGTCAAACGCAATTTCAAGTAGATTATCCGCACCCATGGGAGAAACGGAAATAACCATACCCTCCCCGAAGGTCGAGTGCTTAACTCGCTGACCGACGCTGTAATTTGCGGTCGGCTTTTTCATATTGTGCAGCGATTTTCCGAAAGAAATATCCCGCTTTTCGGCGGTCTTATTCTCATAATCTGTGTTACTGTAACAAGAAAATCTCATTCCCGAGGTATTGCAAAGCTGTTCGGGAATTTCCTTTAAAAATCTTGAGGGCATATTCCTCCCCGTACAGCCGAATAACATTCTTGTATATGCGTTTGTAACAGTCAGATGCTTTTTTGCCCTTGTAATCGCAACATATGCAAGCCGCCGTTCTTCCTCTATTTCCTCGGGTCCCGAATATATTGACTGATTTCCCGGGAAAATTCCTTCCTCCATACCTATAAGATATACATTGTTGAATTCAAGACCCTTTGCCGAATGTACCGTCATCAGCACAACCTTATCATCATCGCTGTCAAGCGAATCAATATCGCTTACAAGCGCCAACTGTTCAAGAAATTCGGATAAAGTCGGTTCTTCTGTGTCTTCTTCATACTGTGCGATAGTTGTGGCGAACTCGTCGAGGTATTCAAGTCTTTCACTGTCTTCTTCATTAACTGTAAGACTTGTTCTGTAACCCGTTTGCTCAAGAATTTCCGTATAAAGGTCTGAAATAGAGTTTTCCTCGGAAAATTCGGTAAGCGTATCTATAAGCTCGCAAAAGCTTTTTAGCTTCCCTGCGGAACGGCTTATTCCGTCAAACTCATCCGCGCGCCTTAAAACCTCGATAATAGGCACGCCAAGCTCAGCCGCTATTGCGGCGGCATTGTTTACGGTAGTGGGGCCTATTCCCCGTTTCGGCTCGTTAATTATACGGCGCAGCCGCAGATCATCGCTGTTATTGTTTATAAGCTGCATATAAGCTATAACATCCTTGATTTCCTTACGGTCAAAGAATTTCATCCCGCCGATTACACGGTAGGATATTCCGCTTCTCAAAAATACATTTTCAAGCGAGCCTGACTGGGCGTTCATTCGGTAAAGCACCGCATTATCGGAAAAGCTTGCGCCCTCCCTTACGCTTTCAAGAATTTTTTTAGCCACAAAACGAGCCTCGCCCCGTTCATCCTCGGCGGTATAGACCTCGATTTTGTCGCCTACGCCGTTGTCAGTCCACAGCTCCTTGCCCTTGCGCCCGACATTATTGCTTATAACGGCATTGGCGGCGTCCAGTATATTGGAGGTGGAACGGTAATTCTGTTCAAGCCTTATTACCTTAGCGCCCCTGTACTCATCCTCAAAATTAAGTATGTTTTCAACGGTGGCTCCCCTGAAGCGGTAAATGCTCTGGTCGTCGTCACCCACAACACACAGATTGTTAAAGCCTGAGGCAAGAAGGCTTACCAAAACATACTGGGCGTGGTTGGTGTCCTGATATTCGTCTACCATAACATACTTGAATTTGTCGGTGTAGTATGCCAAAACCTCGCTGTCCGACTTCAAAAGCCTTACCGTGTTTACTATCATATCGTCAAAATCCATAGCGTCGGCACTTTTAAGCCTGTTTTGATAAATTTCGTAAAGCTGAGCTATGGTTTTCTGCCTTGTATCGTTTCCGGCAGTTTCCTTATACTCTTTCGGAGTTATAAGCGAGTCCTTAGCTCCCGATATTGCCGAAAGTATGCTTTTCACGGGATAAATCTTTTCATCAATTTCATTATTCCGCAGTATATCCTTCATAAGACGGCGCTGGTCGTCCGTATCGTAAATAGTAAAGTGCGAGGTGTAACCCAGCCTGTCGCCGTAGCGGCGCAGTATTTTCCCGCAGACCGAGTGAAAAGTACCTGCCCATATATCCTCGCCGCCGTCGGTAAGCTTTAGAGAAATGCGTTCCTTAAGCTCGTTTGCCGCCTTATTAGTAAAGGTAATGGCAAGGATATTCCAGGGGTTTACGGGGTAAACGCTGAATACGCCGTTTGGGACAAAATCCGTAACGCCGTTTATGTAGTCCTCACCTGTTTTAATAAGGTCGTCAGGGAGGTTTGGGCAATAATCGCTGTTGTACGCGTTGCCAAATTTAACAAGATTCGCAATTCGGTTTACAAGCACCGTTGTTTTGCCGCTTCCGGCACCGGCAAGTACAAGCACGGGACCCTCAACCGTTGTTACCGCCTCAAACTGGCGGTCGTTCATATTTGAAAAATACTTTTTTATTACTTTTCGTCTTAATTCTTTAAATTCCATAATTCACCCTCGGTATTATAATACTATCAAAAATAAAAAAAGTCAACGGTTATAAAAACCTTGTAAAACGGTAAAAAAACTGTTATAATGTAGTCAAATGCATTGAGGGGACGAAAAAAAATGTCGGTCGGTTTCAGAAAAAGTCTGCTTGGTTTTAATTGCAGCGATGTTATGGAATACATAGAAAAATCACAGAACAGGTTTTCAAAAAGAGAAAAAGAGCTTACGGAGAAAACGGACTCTTTGGCGGCGGAGCTTAAGCTGAACGAAGAAAGCCTTAATAAGCTCAATGCCGAAAAGGAGCAGATTTCCAAAAAGCTTGCCGAATATAACGAAAAATACGAGGAAATTGAGCGCTTGTCCGAAAATATAGGTAAGCTCTACCTTGTCGCACAGGCAAACGCGCAGGCAATAACCGCAAACTCCCGTAAGAACGCCGAGCTTGCCGAAAGCGAAACGGCGAAAAATCTTTCCGCTATCGATACGGCTCATAATTCCCTTGAAGAGCTTAAAAAGCAGATTAAAACAACCTCCGAAGACTTTTTGTCCGAGCTTGATACGCTTATTTCGTCTCTTAACGAAACCCGTGTTACGGTCGCTTCAAATACTAAGGCTTCCGAAACCGCCAAAAAGCAGTTTGACGAAATTTATACCTCAATGATTAACTCTTCAAAATAAACTAAATGCAGTTCTTTCGGACTGCATTTTTTACTACAATAATGTATAAGGTGAATACTTTGCAAAAAATCAATTTCCAACTTGAAACCGACCGTGTTATCGGCGAGCTGTGTGCGGACGGCAACCGTCCTGCCCTGCTTTTGCACGCCTGCTGTGCGCCCTGCGCCTCTTACGTGCTTGAATATCTGTCACAGTATTTTGATATTACGGTTTTTTTCTGCAACCCGAACATCACGGACAGTGACGAATACTCAAAAAGGCTTGACGCTCTTTACAAGCTTGTCGGCACGGCACCGTTTTGTAAAAATGTAAAAATAGTTGAAGACGATATTAGTGCGAATGTATATTTTAACGCGGTAAAGGGACTTGAAAACGAGCCTGAGGGCGGCAAAAGATGCGATGTCTGCTTTAAGCTTCGTATGGAGCGCACCGCCGAATACGCATTAAAAAACGGCTATTCCCTGTTTGCCACTACGCTTACGGTAAGTCCGCATAAAAACCCCATGCTTATAAACGCAATCGGCGAGGAGTTGTCGGACAGCTTAGGCGTCAGGTATCTGCCGTCCGACTTTAAAAAGAGGGGCGGTTATCAGCGTTCGATAGTGTTGTCAAGAGAGTACGGAATTTACCGTCAAAACTATTGCGGCTGTGTATTTTCAGATTATAACGGAGGTAGCTATGAACCCGACAGCGAGAATTAAAACAGAAATAAAGAAAAATGAGGCACTGCTTATTTTAAGCGAGCCGAACAGATTTTATTTGACGAAATTTTCAAGCAGTGCCGGCTGTGTGCTTGTCACCGCAGAACAATCATATTTTTTAATTGATTTCAGATATTACGAAAAGGCAAAGCAGACCGTAACCGACTGCGAGGTTATGCTCTCCTCCTCCCCATATTCGGAAATAAAGGAAATATGCGAAAAAAGCGGTGTTTCGGCGCTTTATATCGAGTGCGACAGCGTTACGCTCGGAAAGTACAATGCGCTGTCACGGGAGCTTGAACCGATTACGGTATCAAGCGACGGTAAATTTGACCGCCTGTTAAGGGAAATGCGGAGCGTAAAGACGGAAGCCGAGCTTGCGCTTATAAAAAAGGCGCAGGAGCTTACCGACAAGACCTTTGATTATATAACCGAGCGGATAGCGATAGGCAGAACCGAACGGGAAATAATGCTTGATATGGAGTTTTTTATGCGCCGTTTAGGTTCCGAGGGCGTGTCTTTTGATTTTATAGTGGTATCGGGCAAAAATTCCTCCCTGCCGCACGGCGTTCCGACAGATAAAAAAATCGAATACGGCGATTTTATAACGATGGACTTCGGCGCTGTTGTGGGAGGTTACCGCTCGGATATGACAAGAACCGTAGCGTTAGGCGGTGTAAGCGATGAGCAAAGACTTGTTTATAACACCGTTTTAACCGCACAGCTTGCCGCAATTAAAAAGATTAGGAGCGGCGCCGTATGCAGTGAAATTGACAAGACCGCACGTGATATTATAGACGGCGCGGGCTACAAAAACTGCTTCGGCCATGCGCTCGGTCACAGCGTGGGAATAGAGATACACGAAAATCCAAACTTCAGCCCTCGCTGCGGCACGGTTTTAAAAAGCGGAACCGTTATGACGGTTGAGCCGGGAATTTACATTGAAAATAAATTCGGCGTCAGAATTGAGGATATGGTCTTTGTAACCGACGGCGGCTGTGTAGACATTACTGAAAGCCCGAAAGAGCTTATAATACTGTAATATTAATATTTAAAAACCGCAGTTTAAAAAACTTTTGAACTGCGGTTTTAAGTTTGTCGGAAATAAAATATAAGTTTTATCAAGCAGAAAAATCAAAGCCTGCGGTAAGTACATTCACGGGTTCCGAACACTTCTTCGTATTCGTATTTATCGTCTGTTAAAACCTTTCGTAAAAGCTTGCCCACATCCTGAGCCGCCTTTTCGGCGGCTTCTTCGTACGGTAACGATTTCAAATAGAATTCATAAATTTCCTGAATCGGTGTACCGTTCCAATCTCTGTTATCATAACCAAATAAATCTCTTACCTTAAAGTTTTTGCTTCCTGCAGCAGCCGTAAACCCATGAACCGCACCGAGAATATAAATTTCCATAAGCTCCAAATCGTTTTTGCTTACCTTAGCTGAAATTTTTACTATTCTTTTTTTGCTGTTTATGATCATTTTATCTTCCTTAATTTTAAATACAATTATAGAGTTTAAATTAATATTTTCAGCCGAAATACTAATTATCTTTTTTTTCAAAAGTATAATAGTTATCTGAACCATATGTTTGTTTTAAAAGTTCAGCTGCCTGAGTTGAATCTTCCAATACGGATGAATCAATCGGTTCATATGTGCTTGTAGTTGAGATATATTTATACCAATTCTCTGTATTTTCAAAATGTATTTTTTCAACACCGGATTTTTCTAACCATCCAACAGATCCACCTTTTATTTTTTTTACATTAGCCGGAATAGTTATTTCCTTTAAATTTGTACATTCATAAAAACAAGCGTCATTTATAATTTCCAAATTGGATGGTAATGTGATTTTTTCAAGTTTGGAACAACCACTAAAAGCGTACCTTTCTATTACATTTATCGAAGATGGAATATTTATGGTTTTTAAAAATTTACAGCCTGAAAATCCGGATGAAGCGATTGTGGTAACTTTCATTCCATAATAATTTGACGGAATTGTTATTTCTTCTAAAATTGATTTATAGTCGGCATTAATTCTAACAGATAATGTTCCATCATCAAGCCTATTGAATGTTAAGCAATCTGTATAATCATCTTCTTTTACCTTACCTGCATTTTGAGTTGTTCCATCAGTATAAGTAATAATAAGTTCACCGTTAACAATTTCGGCTTTCTCAATTCCCCTGCCGGTATCGCCCTTTTCGCCTTTAAGCGTGGCAAGCCATTCTTCCTGCGTGCCGGTATATTCGGGGTGAGCAGCAATATACAGCTCGTAAGCAGATTTTCCGTCTACGCCGTTTGAGCCGTTCGCACCGGCATCGCCTTTATCACCCTTAATGTTGCCCAGCAGTGTTACTGCGCCGCTTTCTCCGTATTTAACCGAAAGATTTCCGCTTTCGTCAAGGGTTAATATCGGGGTTAATCCGTCAGTACCGTTTGTACCGTCCTGACCCTTTTCTCCTTTTATCGGACCTATTCTGTCGGAGCTTGTTCCGTCGGTATAATTAAAGACAAGGTAAAAATCCGTAGTCAGTGTGACCGAGGCAATTCCGTTTCCGTCCTTACCGTCCGCACCCACTACCGATTTATCAATTATTATCGGGTCGCCCTCGGACAAAGTGATAACAAGCTTGTTATCATCATTTATACTAACGCCGGTAACGCTTACGCCTTGGTCTCCTTTATCGCCTTTATCACCCTTTTCTCCTTGTTCACCCTGTGCGCCGGTCTCACCTTTGTCTCCCTTGTCACCTTTTTCTCCTGTGTCGCCCTTGACGCCTTGAATGCCTTGAATTCCCTGTTCGCCTTGAGCGCCTGTTGCACCTGTATCACCTTTCTCGCCTTTGGCTCCCGTTGCACCTGTATCACCTTTCGGGCCCTGCTCGCCTTGGTCTCCTTTTTCTCCCTGCGCTCCGGTATCTCCTTTATCACCCTTGTCTCCTTTAGCCGTTATACCGGTAGAGGTATATGTAAGTCCGTTATCGGTTGAAATTTCCCATTCGCCGGTAGTGTTGCTTATTCTGACAATGGGGGAAATTCCGTCGGCACCGTTATCGCCCTTGTCACCCTTATCGCCTTTCACACCTTGAAGACCTTGTTCTCCTTGGTCTCCCTTGTCGCCTTTTTCACCTTTATCTCCGGTATCGCCTTTGGCTCCCGCTGCACCTGTATCACCTTTCGGACCCTGCTCGCCTTGGTCTCCTTTGTCGCCTTTTTCTCCCTGTATTCCTTGAATACCCTGCGGTCCTTGTTTGCCGATAGCCGATACTGCTGTTGAAACCCAAGTGTTTCCGTCATCCTCTGAAATTTCCCAAAGTCCGCTTTCAGCGTTAATTCTCACTTTGGGTGAAATACCGTCGTTACCGTCCGCACCCTTTATGTTCTCAAATGTGAAAGTACGGCCTGTGCTTAATGTCACGGTCATTGTACCGCCTGTAATAGAAATATCGGTTATGCTGTCACCCTTATCTCCTTTATCTCCCTTAGCGCCGTCGGCGCCTGCGGCTCCCGTGGCACCGGTATCGCCTTTTTCACCTTTTTCGCCTTGAAGACCCTGCTCACCTTTATCTCCCTTATCTCCTTTGGCACCGGTATCTCCCTTTTCTCCTTGAACGCCTTGTATTCCTTGCTGACCTTGTTCACCCTGAATACCTTGTATTCCTTGTTCGCCTTGGTCTCCTTTTTCACCTTTTTCGCCTTGAGGGCCCTGCTCACCTTGGTCTCCCTTGTCGCCTTTATCTCCTTTATCGCCTTTAAGACCTGTCGCGCCTACTATTCTTCCGACATTTACGGTTCTGTTGTCGGAAAAAGAGATAATAAGCTCGCCCGAGCTATTAACGGAAGTACCGTTAATGCTTATGCCATCTTTACCGTCAGTACCGTCTTTACCGTCAACACCGTCTTTACCGTCGGCACCGTCTTTACCATTAGTGCCGTCCTTACCGTCAGTACCGTCCTTACCGTCAGTGCCGTCCTTACCGTCAGCGCCGTCTTTACCGTCAGCGCCGTCTTTACCGTCAGCGCCGTTTTCGCCTACGGCGTTTCCGAGGTTAAGCTCGGTTCCGTCCGAAAGCGTAAGAACAAGCTGACCGTTTGCGTTAAACGAAGCGGTTTTAATACCCTGTATATCGCTTGAAGCAAGAGTGTTAAGGCTTTCTGTCCATTCCTTTTCCGTGCCGTTGTAGCCCGCTTCGCAAGCCGACTGATAAGCCGACTTGCCCTCAAGCGATTTAAGCCAGTCCGTCACTGTGCCGTTATAACCGTTTTTAACCGCAAGCTCATATGCCGACAGTCCGTTTTTCACCGTAACGGATGATTGCACGGAATTTCTCTTATTCACAACAATACTTGTGCCTGCCGCAAGCAGGATAACAAGTACAGCGGTAATAACAACCGTAAAAATTTCTTTAAGTCTTTTGCTTTTCAACATAAAACATCAATTCCCCTTTAATACAGTATTTCCCAAAAGGTACACTTATTGGGAAATCTCCTAAAAAGGAAAAAAATAAATAAAAAATTCCAAATTATGCAAAATATGTATTAAAGGTATTGATTTTTAAAGGCTTTTATGATAAAATCTCTCTGTAAAATACTGTATCAAAAAGTGTACTTTTTGGGACAGTATTTTATTTATTTACAAGCTTAAATTCCCGTAATTTTCTGTAAAATGTCGATTTACTCATATTAACAGCCTTAAAAGCTTCCCTTGCCTGTATGCTCCCGTTTTCAAGCTTTTTAACTACTTTGGCGTAATTCGGCGGCAAAGGCGTTTCTGGTCTTCCGAACCTAACGCCCCGTTTTTTTGCCGCCGCTATTCCCTCGCTCTGGCGTTTTTTAATATTCTCACGCTCGTTCTGTGCCACAAACGACAGTATCTGCAAAACCAAATCTGCAATAAATGTTCCCATCAGATCCTTGCCCTGTCTTGTGTCCAAAAGCGGCATATCTATAACGCAAATGTCGGCGCCGATTTCCTTTGTTAAAATGCGCCACTGGTTCTGTATTTCCTCGTAATTTCTTCCCAATCGGTCAATGCTTAAAACATATAGCAAATCGCCCGAATTGAGCCTTGATACAAGCTTTTGGTATTGCGGTCTTTTAAAATCTCTGCCCGATTGCTTATCGGTATAAATATTTTTTTCTTCCACATTGTTTTTAAGCAGGGCTATAAGCTGCCTTTCTGCGTTTTGGTCTGTGCTTGAAACCCTTGCGTATCCGTAAGTATTCAATTTTATTACCCCCATAATATAAGCTATATATTACAGTAAGTAATTTTCCCCCTGTTTTGCAAACTTAATAAAAGAAAAAATTTACGGCACGGGAAAATCCCGTGCCGTTTTTTTATACGCTGAACTTATGGAAAACCTTTTTGCCTTTTCTTAAAATAACCTCTTTGCCGAAGCTTTCTTTTTCAAGCGTGAGGGTGGGTTCTGTTACCTTTTCGTCGTTAATGCTCACTCCGCCTTGAACCACAAGCCGTCTCGCCTCGCCCTTTGAAGCGGCAAGACCTGCCTTAACCATCATATCAAGCACGCCGATTTTACCGTCGGTAAAATCACTGTCCGTAAGCGTGGTTGTAGGCATATTTTCGTGCGAGCCGCCGCCCGTGAAGATTGCCCGTGCCGCGGACTGCGCCTTTTGCGCCTCTTCCTCGCCGTGAACAAGCTTTGTAAGCTCAAACGCAAGTATTTCCTTTGCGGTGTTAAGCTGGCTGCCCTCCCATTTATCCATCTTATCGATTTCTTCAAGCGGAAGGAAGGTAAGCATTCTTATACACTTCAAAACATCCATATCCGAAACATTGCGCCAATACTGATAAAACTCGTAAGGCGATGTTTTTTCGGGGTCAAGCCACACGGCGCCCGAGGCGGTCTTACCCATTTTCTTGCCCTCGGAATTAAGGAGCAGGGTTATTGTCATAGCGTATGCGTCCTTACCGAGCTTTTTGCGTATAAGCTCGCTGCCGAAAAGCATATTTGACCACTGGTCGTCTCCGCCGAACTGCATATTACAGCCGTATTCCTTATACAGATGGTAGAAATCGTAGCTTTGCATTATCATATAGTTAAACTCAAGGAAGCTTAAGCCCTTTTCCATTCTCTGCTTATAACATTCGGCTCTTAACATATTATTGACCGAGAAGCAAGCGCCCACATCACGCAAAAGCTCAATATAATTAAGCTTTAAAAGCCAGTCGGCGTTATTTACCATTTGCGCCTTGCCCTCGCCGAACTCTATAAAACGGCTCATCTGCTTTTTAAAGCATTCGCAGTTGTGCTGAATTTGCTCGGGCGTCATCATAGAGCGCATATCCGACCTGCCCGACGGGTCGCCGATATAGCCCGTACCGCCGCCGATAAGCGCAATCGGGCGGTTGCCTGCCATTTGCAGTCTTTTCATAAGGCACAGAGCCATAAAATGACCTACATGAAGGCTGTCTGCCGTGGGGTCAAAGCCTATATAAAAGGTAGCCTTGCCGTTGTCTATAAGCTCTCTTATTTCATCCTCGTCCGTAACCTGCGCTATAAGCCCTCTGGCTACAAGTTCGTCATAAATTTTCATACTGTTCTACTCCTATCCAATAATTCCTTTGCCGAATTATACAGGCTCTCCGTCATTTCGGAGCCCGACATAATCCGTGCTATTTCATTTATCCGTCCCTCGTACGAAAGCGGACTTACCTTAGTAAATGTCCTGCCCGAGGAAACATTTTTTTCAATAAGCAGATGGTTGTCGGCCATTGCGGCTATCTGCGCCAAGTGCGTTACGCAGATTACCTGACGGTTGACAGAAACCTTTTTAAGCTGTACGCCCACCTTGCCTGCCGCGTATCCGCTTATACCCGTATCAATTTCGTCAAATATCATTGTGCCTACCTTATCATTATCAAGCAATACGCTTTTAATGGCAAGCATAACACGGGAAAGCTCGCCGCCCGAAGCAATTTTCGCAAGTGGCTTTACGCTTTCGCCCTTATTCGCCGAAATCATAAATTCAATATTGTCGCACCCGTTTTTGGTGTATCTGCCCTTTTCGGCTTTAACGGTAAAACGAACCTGCGGCATATTAAGGTAATTAAGTATTTCGCAGACCTGCGCGGAAAACCGTTCGGACGCTTTTTTACGGACTTCCGTAAGCTCTTCACCCAATTTTATAAGCCTTTCGGTCGAACGGTCAAGGCTGTCCGACAGCTCGGCTATCCTTTTATCGGAAAAATCGAGCTTTTCAAGCTTTATTTCGGCGTCCGACAAATATTTTATCAGGCTTTCCTCGCCGTCACCGTATTTTAACATAAGTTTATCAAGAAAATCAAGTCTTGAATTTACGGCGTCAATATCAATATCCGAATATTCGGAATTGTCGAGAAAATCCGATATGGCGGCGCTTACCTCTTCAATTTCCGCCCTGATGCCGTTAAGCTTTACCGATTGCTTTTCCCACTCGTCAGATTTGAGACGGGAAACGGATTTTTCCGCCTCTGCCACAAGAGCCGCCGCACCGTTTTCATCGTCGTTGCCGTTAAGCGCCGTGTACGCTTCCGCCAGGGCGGAAACGGTTGCCTGATAGCTTTTTGCGATTTGAAGCTTCTGCTTTAACTTAGCATATTCCCCGACCTTTATATCAGCCGCGCCAAGCTCATTTATCTGATATTTCAAAAGCTCCGTCTGTCTTACCTTTTCGTCTGCGTCGGTCTCCAGGTCCGCAAGTTCCCGTCTTATACGGTTAAGCTCTCTGAACTCCGCATAATACTTGCCCTTGATAGGGTCGTCGTCGGCTACGGCGTCTATGTACCCTATATGCTTTTCGGGGTCAAGCAGGCTTTGGCTGTCGTGCTGACCGTGGATATTAACAAGCTGTTTGCCGACAGTTTTAAGCTCGGAAACCGTAACGGGGCGGTTATTAAGCTTGATAAGTCCTTTACCGCTTTGCGAAAGCCGCCGCATAATCACTATGTTTCCGTCTTCGTCGGGGGCAATTCCGTAAGAGGCTAACATTTCAAGGTCGTCACTGCCGAAATTTCCGAAAACCGCGGAAACATCCGCCGTATCACAGCCTGCACGGATAAGCTCTTTTGAGGTACGCTCGCCCAATACCGCATTAATAGCGTCTATCACTATTGATTTTCCGGCGCCTGTTTCGCCGGTAAGCACATTAAAGCCCTCGGTAAATTCAATATCCGAAGACTCAATAACGGCTATATTCTCAATATGAAGAAATTTAAGCATTTTTAATTACCTTACTTTAAAAGCCTTTTAAGTTCACCCGTAAGCGCGGCGGACTGCATTTCACTGCCAGTTACTATTATTATCGTATCCTCGCCGGCAAGCGAACCTAACATCATATCGCCGAACAGCTCGTCAAGAGCAACGCAGGCGCTTGAAGCCATACCCGTATAGCATTTTATAACCACATTATTAAGCGCAAACGCAACGCTTTTAACCGCACGGGAAAATATATCGCGGTAATGCTCGTTGGAATGACCTGTCCCTGAAACGGAATCGCTTGCGATATAGCGGTAATTCCCCTCGGAATCGTGTCCCTTTACGATTCGCAATTCCTTTATATCCCTTGAAACCGTGGACTGCGTTACATTATATCCGAGCCTTATAAGCTCGCTTTGCAGATCCTCCTGCGTTAAATAAATTTTTTCCTTGATAAGCTGCAGTATTACTTCCTGTCTTTTCCCTTTCATAGCTACATACTCCTGCCATCCCTGAATTTATTGGAAAGCGTTTTGTAAAACGACCTGTCATTAAGACGGATAAGCTTTACAAACTGCTTTGATTTTGATATATAAATATCCGTATACGGCTTAACACTGCAAACCTTTCTACCGTCCACCGTAAGATAAATGTCGGTTCTCTTTTTCGAAAAGGCTTTAAGCTTTACGGTATTGTCCGCACCCAAAAGGATCGGCTTTGCCGAAAGCGAATGTGAGCAAATCGGCGTAATGCACATACATTCCGTAAGCGGATCGATAATAGGTCCGCCTGCCGACATTGAGTATGCCGTAGACCCCGTAGGGGTTGACATTATCAAACCGTCCGCACGGTAGCTTATCGAATCTCTGCCGAGATAAACGGAAATATCAATAATCCTTGAAATAAAACCGCTTGTTATAACAGCGTCGTTAAGGGCGTTGTATTCGCTGATTTTCCTGCCGTTTTCGCATACGGAAACGGAAAGCATCATTCTTTTTTCAACAAAATATTCTTTCTTTTTAAGCTTTGAAAGCAAGGAAAGCTCGTTTTGCTCAATATTCGCAAGATAGCCTACCCTGCCAGCGTTAATGCCGAGTACCGGCTTATCGTCAAGCGCCGCGCGCTTTGCGTATCTGATAATTGTACCGTCTCCGCCGATTGTAATTATAAGGTCGGCGTTTTTATAAAGCTTATCCTCAGGCAGATTCTCAAAGCCTGCCGTCTTAATGTTTTCTGGCAGATAGGCTTCTATACCCTCGTTTTTAAGTATAACGCCGAGCTTATCCACCACTTCCGAGGAACCCCGTTTATCAAGGTTCGGCAATACGGCAATCTTCATAACGCAATCACCTCTTTAAGTCGATATGCGATGCGTCCGCAACCTGTTTTGCGGTAACGGTACACAGGTTTACGGGCGTGTCGCTTTTTTCAATATAGCATAAATACTCAATATTACCCTCGGGACCCTTTATCGGTGAATAGTCAAGCCCCAAAAGTGAGAAATTGTTTTCCTTTACAAGACCGATTATTTTTTCAATAACCGCGATATGAACGCTCTCGTCCCTTACAACGCCTTTTTTACCGACAAACTCCTTGCCTGCCTCAAACTGCGGTTTTATAAGGCATACTGCCCTGCCACCGTCTCTTAAAAGCGGACGGAGAGCAGGAAAAATATGATAAAGCGAAATAAACGAAACATCTACCGAGGCAAAATCAAGCTTATCGGGAACCTGCTCCTCGGTCACATACCTGAAATTAGTTCTTTCAAGGTTTACAACACGGCCGTCTGTTCTGAGCTTCCATGCAAGCTGACCGTAGCCGACATCGATGGAATAAACCTTTACCGCGCCGTTTTGCAGCATACAGTCGGTAAATCCGCCGGTTGAGGCGCCTATATCCGCGCATACGCAGCCGTTAAGGTCAATATCAAAGCTTTTTATTGCCTTTTCAAGCTTTAATCCTCCGCGGCTTACATATTTAAGGGTCTCGCCCCTGACCTCAATAATATCGTCATCCTTTACCGTATTACCCGGCTTATCGGATTTTTGATTGTTAACATATACAATTCCCGCCATAATGAGCGCCTTAGCCTTCTCGCGGCTTTCGGTAAAACCCTTTTCAAAAAGCACGGCATCAAGCCTTTTTTTATCACTCATCGTTTTTCACCGCCGAAATCATACTGTCTGTGTCAAGTCCGCAACCTGCAATAGCCGAGGTAACTGTTGCCGTCGGGACAAATTTATTATCCACCGCATGTATACGGTATATACCGTTATATCCGCTTTCAAGCAGTTTTGCCGCGCAAAGCTCCCCTATGCCGCCGTTTTTAACGCTTTCCTCAAAAAAGTGAATTTCACCGTAACCCTTAAGCGTTTTTATCAGCTCATCCGATATGGGGTAAATTTTATTAAGCTTGACAATATTCAAATCCGGCACCTGCTCCTTAGCTTCAAGCGCGTCGGAAAAAAGTCTGCCGTAGGTAACTATCGCCTTTTTGCCCGAACCCGAAAGTACTGTATAATCGCCAGTGTAATCAAGCCCCGGGTCTTTCTTTTCACATCCCCTCGGGTATCTTACGGCGCACAGCCCGTCAAGCTCGGCCGCCAGCCGTATGTCATATTCAAGCTCGCCATAATAGCACGGTGAATATATAACAGCGCCGGGTACCGATGTCAAAAACGAAACATCAAAAAGTCCTTGATGCGTTTCTCCGTCCTCGCCCACGATACCCGCACGGTCAATAAGCAGCTTTACGGAAAAGCCGCCGATGGCAATATCGTGTATCACCTGATCGAAGCCTCTTTGTAAAAAAGAGGAATAAACCACAAAAAATGGTTTCAGTCCCTTGCTTGCAAGTCCCGCAGAAAATGTGACGGCGTGCTGTTCCGCAATGCCGACATCGAAAAATCTGTTTTTATAAAGGCTCGCAAATTCCGTAAGTCCCGTTCCCGAAGTCATTGCGGCGGTAACGGCGCAAATACGGTTATCCTTCATTGCGAGAGCGCAAAGCGTTTTTCCCGCAATATCCGAAAATGTTTTTTTGCCTGTTTCCTCAGTGCCGCGGCTTACATCAAACGGCGATACGCCGTGATAATCCTTAGGCGATGATTCGGCATACGCATAACCCTTGCCTTTGGTTGTTATAACATGAATAAATGACGGTCTTGTATAGGTCTTGGCAATCTTAAAAAGCTGTTCCATAGCCTTAATATTATGCCCGTCCACGGGTCCTAAATAATTGAACCCGAGCGCCGTAAAAACATTATTTTTATAAACAAGACCTTTAATGCCTTCTTTAATCTGGAAAAAAGCATTGTTAAGCGGCTTCCCGATAAACGGAATTGCAAGCAAAAAATGGCTGAGCGCAAATTTAAAAGCGTGATAATGCGGTTTGTTACGCATTTTTGTAAAGGTCCTCGCCAGTGCGCCGACATTTCTTGAAATAGACATTTTATTATCGTTAAGCACAACAATAAAATTGCTTCTGCCGGGGCCTGCGTTATTTAGCGCTTCATACGCCATACCGCCGGTCATCGCCCCGTCTCCTATTACAGCTACGGCAGTACCGCTTTCGCCCTTCAGCTTTTTTGCGCGGTAAATTCCGTAAGCCGCCGATATGGAATTACTGCTGTGGCCCGTAATAAACGGGTCATGCTCGCTTTCGTCCGGCCGCATATAACCCGAAAGACCGTTTTCGGTTCTTATGGTTGAAAATTTATCAAATCTTCCGGTAAGAAGCTTATGGGTATAGCACTGATGCCCTACATCGAATATTATTGCGTCCTCGGGTGAGGAAAAACTGCGGTGCAAAGCTACCGTAAGCTCAACAGCGCCTAAATTGGACGCTAAATGTCCCCCGTTTTTGGAGACCGTATGCACAATACAGTCCCTTATCTCCTGACACAAAAGCGGCATTTGTGTATCGTTAAGCTCTTTTAAATCGTCAGGCGATTTTATTCGGCTTAAAAGCTCGTACTCCAATTATAATTACATTCCTTTAATAATTTCTGTTAAGTAAATATTTTGTTAGTTCCTTTAAATTTTCGGTATTGCCGTCAAATCCGTCCAAAATCATCAGCGCCTTATCCGTAAGCTCAGCGGCAATTTCCTTTGCCTTCCGCATACCGTAGACCGTAACAAAGGTTGTTTTGCCGTTTTTGGCGTCGCTTCCGACGGGTTTACCCAAAGTTTTTTCATCTGCGGTGCAGTCAAGTATATCATCAATAATCTGAAAAGCGAGACCTACGCTTTTTGCGTATTCGGACGCTTTTTGCACAGCTCCGTCATCAGCACCCGCAAGAACGCATCCGCACATTGCAGCCGCCTCAAGCAAACAGGAAGTTTTCTTTAAATACATTTCTTTAAGCTCATCGGGTTCGGCTCCGGTTTTTTCAAACCGCAGGTCCATAACCTGACCGCCTATCATACCGCAAACTCCCGCCTTATCTGCCAATATACCCATTGCCCTTAAAATCCTGCCGCACTCTATACCCTCTGTTTTTGCGGCAACCGAAAACGCAAGAGTCAATAAGGCGTCACCCGCAAGCAATGCGGTATCTTCGCCGAAAGCCTTATGGCACGAGGGCTTACCTCGGCGCATATCGTCGTTATCCATACAGGGCAGATCGTCGTGAATAAGCGAATAGGTATGTATCATTTCAACAGCCGCGGCAAAATTCAGAGCATTTAGGTTCTCGCCGCCGCAAAGCTTATAAAATTCAAGCAGTAAAATCGGTCTTATCCGTTTTCCGCCCGAAAGCAGACTGTAACGCATTGCGTCACCGCAAGCGGAATACCCGTTTTTCGGTATTAAAGCGTTCAATTTTTCCTCTATGAGCGGTCTGTAACCGTCAATCAGCTCCATCTTCATTCGCTTCCTTTTCCGCTTCGGTAAGCGTTTCTATTTTCTGACGGGCATTTTGAAGCATTTTTCGGCAATCGTCCGAAAGCTTTATACCCTTTTCAAAGAGCTTTACCGACTCATCAAGCGATATATCGCCCTTTTCAAGCTGAGCCACCGTTTTTTCAAGCTCGTCTAACGATTTTTCAAAATCAACACTCTTACTCAAATCAATCGTTCCTTTTTAATGATTTTACAATCGGCATTGCCGTCATCAAATCTTACATTAATTATATCGCCGTTATCGGCGTCATTAACGCTCTTTACCGTTTTACCGTTTTTGCTGACATACGCATAGCCCCTGCTCATAACCTTAAGGGGACTTAATGCGTCAAGCCGCGCGGTGTTTTCCGAAAGGCGTGCGGCGCTTTTCTCCAAATAAGAAGAAAAAGCCGATATGAGCAAATCGGCGGCTTTGTCCGTTCTTTCAGCTCTCGATTCAACAATTTCATTTAAGGGATTTATTAAAAAAACGGAAGCCTTAGCAGAAAGATACCTTGCCTTAGACCGTTCGTAATTGGCGGTAAGCGCCGAGCGCAAATGCAGTCTGCCGTTTTGTATGCGTTCGTAAAGCTCCGCACTGTCAGGCACGGCAAGTTCTGCCGCCGCAGACGGCGTTGGTGCGCGCATATCCGCCACAAAATCCGCAATGGTAAAATCCGTTTCGTGACCGACAGCCGAAATTACGGGTACGGGCGATTCGTAAATCTTCCTTGCAAGCGTTTCGTCGTTAAATTGACTGAGGTCCTCGGCGGAACCGCCGCCTCGACCTATTATTATAATGTCCGCCGTACCGAGCGCATAAATACGGTCAAGGGCGTCAAGCATACTTGCGACCGCCGCACCGCCCTGCACAGCGACAGGACACATAATAATCTCCGCTGCGGGCCATCTTCTTCCGAGGATACTTATAATATCCTTGACCGCAGCGCCCGTATCCGAAGTAACTACCGCAATTTTTTTCGGAAAAGCAGGTATAGGCCGCTTGTTTTCGGGATTAAAGAGCCCTTCCTTTTCAAGCCTTGCCTTAATTTCTTCAAATTTAAGCGCCGCAAGTCCGTCGCCTGCCGCAAGCATTCTTTCAGCGTATAACTGATATTGACCGTCCTTTTCATAAAGCGACACTCTGCCGACTATTACCACCTGCATACCGTCGCACGGAATAAAATCACATTCCGCCGCGTTTGAGCGGAACATAACGCAGCGCACTGCGGCGTCCTTATCCTTTAAAGTAAAGTACCAATGTCCGCTTGCGTAATGATTTTTAAAATTTGAGATCTCACCCGTAACCACAGTGCTTTGCAGTAACGGCTGACCGTCAAGCAAAGACTTGACATACAGATTTAACTGCTTTACGCTTATTACGCTGTTCATTTACTCTTTTTAACAACCGTTGATAAAATACCGTTGACAAAGGAAGCGTCGTCCTTTGTCGCATATTTTTTCGCAAGCTCGACCGCCTCGTTTATCGAAACCGACACGGGAATATCATCCATATAGTTGATTTCATAAAGCGCAAGTCTTAATATGCATAATGCGGTTTTTGATATACGTTTAATAGACCAACCCACGGAATTTTCCGAAATCACTCCGTCAAGCTCCGATAAACGGTCATACACACCGCAAAATACCGTCTTCACATAATCGTCCGGCTCAAGGTCCCTCGCCTCTGCGGCTGATTCCAATATCTCATCGGTTGTATTTCCGTTAAATTCCTTTTCAAAAACAAGAATAAAAGCCTCTTCTCTTGCCTGCTTTCTTGTCATAGTGCACCTGCTCCCCTAATATATGAATTATATTATACACGATAATATGCAGTTTTTCAAGCAGTAAATGCATAAAAAAGCAGCTTCTGCCGCCATTCGGTAACAGAAGCTTGCTGTTATATGAGTTATTTATCAAATCCGGGATTGAAAGCATAGAAGTTCTTGCAGTCAAGTCTGTCTGTTGACAAACGCAGCGCCTCGCCGAAACGCTGATAATGCACAACCTCACGCTCACGCAGGAATTTTAACGGTTCCGTAATATCGGGGTCGTCGATAAGCCTTAAAAGGTTATCGTATGTGACGCGCGCTTTTTGTTCGGCTGCCAAATCCTCGTGTAGATCGGTTATAACATCGCCCTTCGACTGATAATATGTCGCCGTCCACGGAGCACCAGAAGCCGCAACTTGATAAACAGCATTTGTATGGTCTACAAAGTACGGCGCAAATCCGCTTGCGTTAATTTCCTCGGGCGTCAGCTTTCTTGTAAGCTGATGAACCATTGCGCATATCATTTCCATGTGCGCCAGCTCTTCGGTGCCGATGTCGGTAAGAGTTGCTTTTACCTCGTCATACGGCTGTCCGTACCGTTGGGTAAGATATCTGAGCGCCGCTGAAGCTTCGCCGTCGGGACCACCGTATTGAGTTATGATAATTTGCGCGTATTTTGGATTAGGATTTTTTATATTAACGGGATATTGTAATTTTTTCTCATACTTCCACATAACTCAGCCCTCCATAAAGTTATTGTCCCACGGCCAAGGGCCGTCTATCCATTTCCATCTGTCTGCCTCGGGAACATCCGACAATGTCTCTATATAGCTCCCGAATCTGCTTTCGTACTCACTTACAAGGTCACTGCGCATTTTCCTGTATTCGCTCATAAGCTCCATTGCTTTTTTGCTTTCGGGATGTGTATCGAGAAACAGCGCCAATTCATAAAGCACGAAATCCGTTTCAAATATTCTTCTTTTGAGCATAGCCTTCTCGTTCATCTTCTTCTGCCTCCCAAAAACGGTTTGTTAAGATTCGGGAAGAGTGTCCCGATATTAAACGCTTCCTCCGCTGAGTAAACACCGTCAAGCGGCTGCATATTGATAAATACCATCGTCAGCGGATCCTTGCACGCTTCGTTATTTTCCGGCGGATTGCTTGCGCAGTCACGGCTTTTACAGGATACTGCCCTGTAAAAATCCGCTATATTAAACTGATTTCTTTCCATAAAAGCCTTCTCCTTTAAATTACTTGTATAACGGCGAATACCGTTGTCCTATAATATTTTATTTCGGTCTCACAATTCTGTTACTTTTTTTAAATTTTGAAACCAAAATAAAATTGTGAACAAATTGTTAATTCAGCTTTTTACTTATTGTAATATCTTGATTTTTTATTTATAATAGCGTTAATTGGGGTGATTTTGGTTTTTTGTAATTATCTTTAAGCCGCAGGTTTTAAAAATTGTCTGTTTAGCCGCAGTTTTTCCCTCTCGGTTTAAAATAACTACCGTAAAAACAAGTTTATTAAAGCCCGTAGGAGGTGCGTTATTTTGTCAAATGTTATACCTAACCTGTATGTAGTCGGAATGGGACTCGGCGTAGTTTTTGTGGGACTTATATCCATAATTATTTTATGTTATATAGTCAGCGCAATATGCAGAGCCGCCGGAGGCAATGATACGGCAGACGCTAAGCAGGTGCCGGTACAGACTGCTGCGCCGACCGCAGCGCCGATACAAAATCGGCAGGAGGTTATCGCCGCCGTAGCCGCTGCCGCCGCAGAGGATATGGGAACCGACATTTCCGCAATAAGAATTTTATCGTTTAAAAAAATTTAAGAAAAGGTGTTTGAAATGAAAAAATACAATGTTACCGTAAACGGTACCAAATACGAAGTAACGCTTGAGGCTGTAGACGCCTCCGAAGTAAAGACATCTCCCGCCGCCCCTGCGGCACCCGCAGCAGCACCGGCTCCGGCACCGGTTTCGGCACCTGCCGCTAACGCAAACGGCGAAACCGTAACAAGCCCGATGCCCGGAACCATACTTTCCGTAAATGTGTCAAACGGCGCTGCGGTTAAAAAAGGCGATGTACTTTTGATCCTCGAGGCTATGAAGATGGAAAACGAGATACTTGCTCCCTGTGACGGTACTGTTGCGTCTGTTAATGTAACAAAGGGCTCTTCTGTTGAGACCGGTGCCGTTCTCTGCGTTATAGCTTAACAGTCAGGAGAATTTACAATGGACAAGATAGTTGATTTTGCCAAAACCACCGGCTTTTATATGATGTTCGGTAATTTGGCGGAGAATTGGGGATCGCTCGTTATGATCCTTATTTCCCTTTTACTTTTGTATTTGGGAATTAAGAAGCAGTTTGAACCGCTTTTGCTTGTAGGTATCGCTTTCGGTATGCTTCTTACCAACCTTACCGCATTTACGGGTGCCGATAACGCTATGTACCATACCGAGCTTTGGGCTCAGTTTATGGATGAGACCTCAGAGTTTTACCACAGCTACGGTCATATAATGTCAAGCGGCGGCTTGCTTGATTTCCTTTATATCGGTGTTAAAACCTGCATTTACCCCTGCCTTATATTTATAGGTATAGGTGCTATGACCGATTTTGAGCCGCTTATAGCAAGTCCTAAATCATTGCTTTTGGGCGCCGCGGCACAGCTCGGTATATTTGTTACATTTATCGGATGCCTCGCGATGGCATTCCCTGCGGAGGCTGCCGCATCTATCGGTATAATAGGCGGAGCAGACGGACCTACCGCTATTTATACAACATCAAAGCTTTACCCGTCACTGCTTGGACCGATTGCGGTTGCCGCGTACTCATATATGGCGCTTGTTCCCGTAATACAGCCGCCTATTATGAAGCTTCTCACCACCAAAAAAGAGCGTTCTATCGTTATGAAGCCGCTCCGCAAGGTAAGCAAGACCGAGAAGATAATCTTCCCGATTGCGGTAACAATATTTGTTGCGTTGCTTGTCCCCTCGGCTACACCGCTTGTAGGCTGTCTTATGCTCGGCAACCTGTGGAAGGAATCCGGCGTGTGCGACAGACTTTGCAAAACAGCGCAGAATGAGCTTATGAACATCGTTACGATATTCCTCGGTATCTCCGTAGGTGCTACCGCTACCGCCGAAGCGTTCTTGAATGTTCAGACTCTTAAGATACTTGCAATGGGCGTGGTTGCTTTCAGTCTCGGTACTGCCGGCGGCGTTCTTCTTGCAAAGCTTATGAACCTGTTTGCGAGAAAGAACAAGATAAATCCGCTCATCGGCTCCGCAGGCGTTTCCGCGGTTCCTATGGCGGCTCGTGTATCGCAGAGCGTCGGTCAAAAGGAAAATCCGGCAAACTTCCTGCTTATGCACGCTATGGGTCCGAATGTTGCGGGTGTTATTGGCTCAGCAATAGCGGCAGGCGTTCTTATCTCGCTGTTTGCTTAATGTTTCGGGAGGATATATTAAATGGAAGAAAAAAAATTATATATAACCGATACTATACTTCGTGACGCTCATCAGTCGCAGGCAGCAACCCGTATGCGTATTGAGGATATGCTTCCTGCCCTTGAACAGCTTGACGCCATAGGCTATTGGAGTCTTGAGTGCTGGGGCGGCGCTACCTTTGACAGCTGTATGCGCTTTTTAAACGAAGACCCTTGGGAAAGACTTCGCACACTTAAAAAGCATATGCCCAACACAAAGCTTCAGATGCTTTTAAGAGGTCAGAACCTCCTCGGCTACAAGCATTACGCCGATGATGTTGTGGATATGTTTGTTAAAAAGTCGATTGAAAACGGTATTGATGTTATCCGTATTTTCGATGCGCTTAACGACACACGCAATATGGAACAGGCAATGAAGAGCTGTAAAAAATACGGTGGAATATGCGAGGCCGCAATCAGCTATACCGTAAGCCCCGTTCATAACGAAGAATACTTTGTTAATATGGCAAAAACCCTTGAAAAAATGGGTGCTGATGTTATCTGTATTAAAGATATGGCCAACCTTCTCCTGCCCTACAATGCTTATTCACTTGTTAAAAAGCTTAAAGAAAATGTGAGTGTTCCGATTCACCTGCACACTCACAACACAACAGGTACGGGCGATATGACCTATTTAATGGCGGCTCAGGCAGGCGTTGATATTGTTGATACCGCGCTCTCTCCCCTTGCAAACGGTACCTCACAGCCCTCTACCGAGGCGCTTGTGGCAACCTTACAAGGTACTCCCCGTGACACGGGTCTTGACCTTATGAAATTAAGCGAAATTGCCGCTCATTTCCGCAAGGTTGCAGATAAGATGAAAGCCGAAGGTATACTTGACCCGAAGGTACTGAATGTTGACACCAAGACGCTTATCTATCAGGTGCCAGGCGGTATGCTTTCAAACCTTCTTTCACAGCTTAAACAGGCTAATGCCGAAGATAAATACTACGATGTTTTGGCTGAAGTGCCGAGAGTAAGAGAGGACTTCGGTTATCCGCCGCTCGTAACACCCACAAGTCAGATTGTAGGCACGCAGGCAGTTCTTAATGTTCTTTCGGGCGAGCGTTACAAAATGATTACTAAGGAATCCAAAGGCTTGCTCCGCGGCGAGTACGGCAGGCTTCCCGGCAAGGTAAACGAGGAAGTCCGCAAAAAGGCTATCGGAGACGATAAGGTTATCACCTGCCGTCCTGCCGACCTTTTAAAGCCGGAGCTTGCGGATTACGCAAAGGAAATGAAGGAAAAAGGCATAGGCAAATCCGAAGAGGATGTATTAAGCTACGCTTTGTTCCCGCAGGTTGCGGAAAAGTTCTTTGCCGTTCGCGACAATGAAAAGAAATCAAATATTGACGAAAACGGGATACGCACCCTTATCGTTGAGGATCTTTCAGAATAAGCTTTCGGGGTTGCGGATTTACCGCAGCCCCGAATTTTACATTATTAAAAAAAGCATAAGCATTTCTTTTACTCTGTTATAAATTTCCTGTGCGCTTTCGGGCGGTAACGGGTTTTCACCGAGACCTAATTCAACGGTAAATCCGGGACGACCGTATTCGGTTATAAACCAATCCTTAAAGCCGCCGCCCTCCGCAATTCCGACGGGTGTATCAAGCGCATAGCCTGAGGAGGTAGCCATTATTTCAGCCATCTTTTTAGACCTTTGCGGTATATTCTGCCCATAGCTCCAGTAAATTACCTCGCCCTGCGAATGGAGCGCCGCCGCCTGTCTTATCTTAACAGTATGGCAAAGCTCCGTAAGCGCCAGTGTTTCGGGCTCGCTTTCAGGCTTGTAGCCGCCGAATCGCGTCGGTCCGGGCCCCAGTATTCCCGCCTTTATTTCTTTTTTCTTAAGCTCGTTCCAGCCGGCGTTAAAGTTGTGGTTGATGTCAACGCCTCTGAGATTTGCGTTCCAGTGCGTAAAATCACCGTAACACATACGGTTAAGCGTATTACCGAGCTCTCCGCACGCCTTTAAGCCGTAAAGCGATATTTCACAGCCGTCAGGATTTACGCACGGAACAAAAATAGCTCCCTTATTTAAAAGTGAACGCCGTGAATTAAGTCCGCCGAGATAACCGCCGCTTTCATATGTACTGCAAAGCTCTTCTATGAACATAAGCAGTACTACCGAGGTTATCCTTTCACTGCCGTGAAACGCCGCCGCAATAAGGCTGTATTCCTCGGCGGAACCGATTTTAAGCGCCGTTATATCCCTGCCGCCGCAACTGCGCCCGATTGTGCTTTTCTTCAAAAAGCTGTATTTTTCGCACAGCGTTTCAATAATTCGGCGCCGTTCAAAATAACCGTTCTCCACATTTTTTACAATTTCTGACATCCGCTTTCACACTCCCATAAAACAATTATATTTAAGGAAGATGCATTTAATGAATTTAGAAGAAAAACAATTATCAGCCGAATATATTTATAAAGGCAAAATTATCCGTCTGCGCCGTGATACCGCCCTGCTACCCAACGGAAATACTGCGACAAGAGAGGTTGTAGAGCATAACGGCGGTGTTTGTGTTGCGGCATTGACCGAAAACAACGAGGTTTTATTTGTAAAACAGTTCCGCTATCCTTATATGGAAACGGTGACGGAAATTCCTGCCGGTAAGCGTGACAGCGCCGAGGAAGACCCTCTTGCCTGCGGTAAAAGAGAACTTAAAGAAGAAACAGGCGCCGAGGCAGAAAAGTTTATCCCACTCGGAAAGCTGTACCCCTCCCCCGGCTATTGCGGTGAAATTATTTGGATGTACGCCGCAACGGGACTAACCTACGGCGAACAACACCCCGATGACGATGAGTTTTTAAGCGTAGAAAAAATACCGCTTGATAAAGCGGTAGAAATGATATTAAACGGCGAAATGACCGACGCCAAAACGCAGGCGGCGGTTCTGAAGCTTAAAATCTTAAAAGACAGTAATAAGATTTGAGAAAAACGGCTTTGGGGAAATTTCCCCAAAGCCGTTTTTTATACTTATTTGCCTTTTACTTCATCGGTTTTGTAAATGAACTTTACATTGCCGTCGGCTTCGTCCGAAATTCCGGCAAACGATTTATAGGATTTTGATACCTCAACCGTAGCCTTAACACGGTCAACAAGATTTTGAAGGTCCTTACCCGCAAGTCCCGTAATCTTGCTTATACCCTTTTCGTTAAGTTCCTTAATTCCGTCGGCAAGCTGTTTTGAACCGTCAGCCAACTGCTCAACACCGGGAACCAACTGCTCCGTGCCGGCTTTAAGCTGTTCGGCGCCGTTCTTAAGCTCCGCCGCGCCCGCGTTGACCTTAGCACTGCCGTCGCTTGCGGATTTAACGCCTGCCGTGTAAGCCAGTATGCCCTGATAGAACTCATTATAACTGTCAAGACTTGCAACCGCTGTTTCAACCGAGGGTTTAAGCGTTGAAAGCGCAAGCTTTAAGCAAAGAGCGTTTATTTTAGCGTCCGCGGCGCTGTCGTTCTTGGCGGCTAAAACGGTCTGTGCGTCTGTTGCCATAGCGGTAGCCGCGGTTATATTGCTTACAGCAGGCTGACCATTCTGCAATGAGAGATATGTGCATAATTTCGCTATAAGTCTTGCCTGTTCCGCAGGTACGCCGCCGGCTGTCAGGCGAGCGTAAACATCAGCGTTGACTGTTATTGCGGTGTTCGCGCTCACTTCATCTACAACAGCGGCATTTTTAAGAACAGGCGCAATTTCAGCCATTGCCGCTTCAAGGGTCTTGCCTGCCGCAAGCTTTTCGGCAAGCATTACCTTTACGGCTTTATAATAAGCTTCGGGAACATTATTTTCCTTAAGTTTTGCTTCGACGGTGCTGTTTGCGACCGCAATAAGCTCTGCCTTTTGCGCGTCCGTAGGATTGCTTAAAAGCGAATTGAGTTCTGACTTGTAGTTTTCCTTAGTAAGCGATACCGTAATTCCGTTATCCTTAAACTGGGTAGTTACAGTGGCAAGCAATGTGTCAAATACCTTTGCGGCACCGGCTGTAAGGTCGCCGTTCTTTGAAACCAAGGTATTAAGCCCTGCGTTAAGAGCCGCCGTACCGCTTGCAAGCTCGTTTGTACCGGAAGCCAGCTTATCAACACCTGCCGCCAATTCCTTTGATTTTGAAAGCAGTGTGGTAAGTCCGCCGTACAGCTCGGAAGAACCGTCAATAAGCTTTGACATACCGCTTGTAAGCTCATTAAGCTGAGCCTGCAAATCATCTGCGGTGTTAAGTTTTGATGTATCAAACTCATTAAAGAGACTGTTTGTGGCAAGCGTTAAGGTTGTTGTAAGGCTGAAGTTTTTAACATCGGCGGTAACCTCAACATAATCGGGTATTTCTATCTTACTGCTGTCAAGAGCAAGGTTTTCCTTAAGACCCGGAAGCGCAAAGCCGGCAACAACGGTACGGTCGCCATCATTAATAAGCTTACCGTTTGAAACCTCTACATTTGTAAATAGATCGTTGTCAAGCATAAGACCCGTAAGCATTACAAACGGAACATAAATTTTTTCTGTCTTTCCGTCAATGGTAACCTCGCTGTACTGCTTGTTGACATAATCAAATCTGATAGTAGCCTTGCCGCTCTTTCCCGCAATTTCGTCAGCGGAAACAGCCTTACCGTCAAGCTTATAAGAAACCTTAAGGTCAACCGGCAGCTCCTTGCTTATCGTACCCTGGTAATAAATATCCGCGCCGTCTGCGTTCCATACACGCATATTGTCGCTGTCCATTACATAGGATTCGTCGCCCTTGACATTTTTGATGTCTTTAAGCTCGCTTTTATCTTTTAGATTTTTTTCATTCAGGCTGTTTTTAATCCAGTCGCTTACGATTATTTTCTTAACGGAACCGTCCGCATTTGCGATTACATATACGGTTTCGTCCTTGGCAGTCTTTGTATCCTTTGCGGAGGTGCTTTCGGATACCGTCGTTTCGGTATCCTTTACATCATCCTTTTTCTTTGTAGCACCGATTGTAGCCGCAGTAACGCTTGTGCCCGCAATAATTCCGGCGGCGCCTACTGCTATAATTTTAAGTAAATCTTTTCTTGCGGTTTTCATTACTTATTACCTCCGATTGTTTTCTTGGGTTTAAATCCTATGCTCGTTGCGCAAATCACTTTATCAAACAGCATAAACATTGCCGGCAAAATGAAGATTACGCACAGCATACTGATTATAGCGCCCCTTGCCATAAGATTACATATTGAGCTTATAATATCTACATCCGAATAAAGTCCTACGCCGAAGGTTGCGGCAAAGAAGCCAAGCGCACTTACTATAATGGAAGGTATAGAGGTATTGAGCGCAATGCTTACGGCATTCTTTTTATCAGCGCCTAAAGAGCGTTCTCTCTTGTAACGGGTGGTCATAAGTATCGCATAGTCAACCGTAGAGCCGAGCTGAATGGTACTTATGCAAATAGGTGCTATAAACGGCATTGAAGTGCCGAGCAAATGACAGAAGCCCAGGTTTATGAATATTGCAAGCTCGATTACCGATACCAGAATTATCGGTAATGAAGCGCTCTTGAGTACCAACAGTATTATTACGAATATTGCCGCTATCGAGATAGTATCTACAACCTTAAAGTCGTGGTCGGTAATATCAATCATATCCTTAGTACACGGAGCCTCGCCTATGAGCATTCCCTTGCTGTCGTACTTCTTAAGTATATCGCTCAAAACGGTAATCTGCTCGTTTACCTCATCGGACGCCGTTGCGTACTCGGAGTTAATAACCATCAACTTCCAGTTATCGCTTTGAAGCGTTGATTTAGCCTCATCGGGTATTACCTCGTCGGGTATTCGGCTTCCGACTACGGACTCAAGTCCCAAAACAAACTTAACGCCGTCTACCTTTTCCATTTCACTGCTCATAGTGCGTATTGCCTTGCTGTCCGTATCGGCTGAAACAAGAATCATATGAGTAGAGCCTACATTGAATTCCTTTTCAAGCTTTGTGTTCGCAATCGAGCACTCCATATCCTTAGGCAGTGTTTCGGTCATATTGTAATAGACCTCGCTGTTTGCCTTGCTGTAACACCAGAAAGCAGGTCCGAATAAGATTAAAAATATTATAAGGAATATCCACGAACGCTTTACAACAAAGTTTGTAAGACGGTTCATAGGCGGTATCAACGCCTTATGCATTGTCTTTTCAAGCAGCTTGTCGCAAACAAGTATCAATGACGGCAAAACCGTTACGCAGGAAATAAGTCCGAACAAAACGCCCTTTGCCATTACGATTCCCAAATCCATACCGAGCGTGTAGCTCATAAAGCAAAGCGCTATAAATCCGGCAACCGTTGTAATGGAGCTTCCGACAACCGAGGAAACCGTCGCCTTGATTGCGTGAGCCATCGCTCTTTGCTTGTCACCCGAGTAGCGCACTTTTTGTTCCTCGTAGCTGTGCCACAGGAATATCGAATAGTCCATTGTAACGGCAAGCTGAAGCACGGCGGCAAGCGCCTTTGTAACATATGAAATTTCGCCCATAAAGTAGTTGGAGCCTAAGTTGATAAGTATTGCCGCACCGATATTTGCAAGGAACAGGAACGGAATTATCCAGTTATCCATAAATATCATCATGGTAACCGTGCAAAGCAGTACCGCTATACCTACATAAATCGGTTCCTCACGCTCACATAGGTCCTTAAGATCCGTAACAACGGCGGACATACCGGTTACATAGCAGTTTTTATCGGCAATCTTTCTTACCTCTTTAATGGCGTCCATTGTCGTGTCAGCCGAGGTAGAGCTTTTAAAGAAAACCGCTATTATGGTTGAATCGCCCGAGTTAAAGGCATTGTAAATTTCATCCGGCAGCATTTCCTTCGGTACGGATATATCCATAAGGCTGTCGTACCAAATAGCGCTGTCAACATCGTCAACCTTTTCGATTTTTTCACGCAGCTCAGATACCTGCTTATCCTCCATACCGTCAACAATAATGAAAGAAAACGCACCCTTTCCGAAATCGTCAAGCAGTATGTTCTGCCCCTTCATTGTTTCAATATCATCAGGCAGGTAAGTAAGCATATCGTAGTTAATTCTGGTTTTTAACATTCCGAAAACCGACGGCACCATAAGCGCCACGGTAATTATCAGAATTAAAAACCGACATTTTACCACGCCTTTTCCGAATTTTATCATTTTTCCCACTCTTTCTATATTTGCTTCAATATTTTAACGGTGTAAAACACATTGAAAAGATTTTGCAAGCCGTCCGTCAGTAAGGATATACCCACAAAAATCATCAGTGCGTTACTGCCGCCGAACGGGTCAACTATAAGCAAAAGTCCGAGAACTGCGCAAATAAGCGAGCCTAAAAGTATAAGCCACCAATTTGACAGACCGAAACGCTTTGCGTCAACCGCAGTCTGTAATTTAAACACGCCGTCCACAAGGACAAACACACCGATAATTACCGGCATAAAGGTTACCACCCTGCCCGAACGCAAAAGCAAAATCAAACCGAATATAAGGGTGAAAACGCCGAGCGCCAAATCAAACTGAAAAGCAAGATTGTAAAGGTCGCGCGAAAAATACCCGAGTATTTTCGAAATACCGTAGAATAACGAAATACCACCGATTATTCTGCAAAAAATCAAAGCCGAGGTAAACGGTTTTACAATAATAAATATACCTGCGGCAATAAGCAATGCCGAGCATATTATATAACACCATTTTGCCTGTTTTGCGGTCTTCATAAATATTCCTTCCTTCATTTTCCGTATTACATTATATAAAAACGGCAGATAATTTCCATAAACAAAAAAAAGCTTATGCGTAAAATTTACGCATAAGCTAAAATGTGTTTAAAAATCAGACAATTCACTTTGTTTGCATAGATTTTTCCGAATTTGAAAGTGTAAGGCTGATATTGCCGTCAAGCAACACGCCAAGCCGTTCAACAGCGCCGCTCATATCGCCCTTCATACCGGAAGAAAGCCATTCAAGCACCATTCCCACAAGGGCGTGGGCGTAAAACCGAGCCATAAGCTCAATATCCGATTCGTCGGCGTTAATTCCTTCCGCCTCTTTTTTAATAAAGTTCAGAATATTGTTATATGTAACCTCGTCGAGATAATCCTCTACCCGTTCACGGCTTATTGATTTATACATATGGCATATTCCGAGCCTGTTTTGCCTTACAAAATCAACAGCCTTTAAAAAGGCGTCCTGCCACGAATCAAACCCCGATGTATCGCCCAAAATATTCTGTGTTTCTATTTTAAACAGCTCATCAACAAGGGCGTATATATCCTCAAAATAATAATAAAATGTATTGCGGTTCACTCCGCATCGGGTAACAATATCCTTTACGGTAATTTTATCAAAAGGGCGTTCGCCGATAAGCTCGATAAACGCGTCGATAATTGCCTTTTTGGTAAACTGAGCCATAATGCACCTCATTTCCGAAAATGATTATACACCGAAAACGCAAAAAATGCAAGTATAACTCTTTTTACTGACCGAACGGGAAATCGAATGTTCCTCCCGAAGATGACGAATTATCCGAAGAGGTGTTATCCGAATTTATTTCCGTGCTGTAACTTGATTCGCCTATGTTTGCCTTTAAAACTGCATCAAAGCTTTTTTCCGCACCGGCTTTTGTAATTACCGTAACCGTAATTTTATCCCCGGCGGAGCAGTTGTCGATTATATCAAGCACAACATCGTCGTTTGTCACCTCGATGTCATTGATTCTTGTAATAGTGTCGCCCTCGGAGACCTTGCCGTAAAGGTCGCTGTCCTCCGATACGGACGCCACATAAAGTCCCACATTGTTGTAGCCCGATATTTCCGCGGTAACGGAATTTATTGCCGTATAGGTTATTCCGAGCTTTGCGCGGCTTACAACCTTGCCGTCCTTTATAAGCTCCGAGCATATTCTTTTCATAGTTTTGGTCGGGATAGCGTAGCCTACGGCGTCATACACAACACCCGCAAGCTTTGAGGAGGTTATTCCTATTACCTGACCGTACATATTCACAAGTGCGCCGCCCGAGCTTCCGGGGTTGATGGCGCTGTCGGTCTGAATAAGCTTTGCGGAGTAGCTTGTTGTGGTTTTTATCCGTCTCGCGACTGAGGATATTATACCCTTTGTTATGCTTGAAGCTTCGGTAGCGTCGGACGGGCGACCTATCGCAACAACGCTTTCGCCGTATACGAGCTGTTCGGAATCTCCGAACTCAGCCGCCGCAAAGCCCTTGCCGTCAATCTTCAAAACAGCAAGGTCGCTTATCTTATCACCAGAAACATACTTCGCATCGTACTGCTTACCGTCGGATGTGTAAACCTTGAATTTAGGTGCGCCGACCTCGGAGTATATATGGTCGTTTGTTACAATATAACCATCCTCCGAATAGAAAACACCACTTGCCTGAGCGCTGTTGCCCGCTGTGTTGTAAACGGTAATTCCCACAACCGAAGCGTTTACCTTATCGTAAACCTGCGCCGCCGTCATTTCATCTGTATCGGCGGGCTTTGCGGCAAGGTCAATTTTCACATTGCCGCGAATGGTCGGATTGCTCTTACTTTTTCCGAGGAAATAGCCTGTCGCGGAAGCGCCGGTAAGCAGTATTACCGCCGCCATAACAGCCGCAAAAATTTTAAGACCCTTATTCATAGGCTTATAATCGCCGATAGGATTAACGGGAGTATAATTAATGCGGTTATAAACCTGCTCAGGCGGTGTGTTCGGCACTTCAGGCTCCCCGGCGGCAGGCGCAGCGTTTGTCTCATGTTCATCGTTTATGGGTTCTGTACCCTCGGTTTCGTTGTTGTTTTCTTCATTCATAAATTCGTTCATAGCTTTCTCCATTCTTGCTTTATGCTAAAGGAAGTGTAACACTGAATTCGGTAAAATCATTTTCACAGCTTGAAACCGTGACCGTACCGCCATGCGCCTTTATAATGGTTTTAACAATATAAAGTCCCAGTCCCGTGCTGTTTTTATTTGCGGAGCGTGATTTATCAACCTTATAAAATCTGTCAAACACATACGGCAGTTCGTTTTCGGGTATTCCCTTTCCTGTGTTTCTGATTGTAAAAACAATTTTTTTACCGTCGGTCACCGTTTTAAAATCTATGTTTCCGCCCTCGTTTGCAAATTTTATTGAGTTATCAACAAGGTTGTAAACAACCTGATGTATCAGATCCTTATCCGCGTTAACGGAAATGCTCTGTATTTCATCAAGACCTGTTATTTCAATTTTTTTACTCTCGATCCGCTGCTCCTGACTTATTACAATATTACAAAGCAGTTCTCTGAAATCGAAAAGCTCCGGCTTTAAAACAAACTCGCCTGCTTCAAGCTTCGACATACTGAGCATTGACTGAACAAGCCTTGAAAGCCTTTTCACTTCTTCGGATACGATTCCGAGATAATATTTTTCCTTTTCCGGCTCTATTGTTCCGTCAAGTATGCCGTCGATAAAGCCGCCTATTGTAGTCATAGGCGTTTTAAGCTCGTGTGATACATTTGCCACAAAGCTCTTACGCATTCCCTCAAGCTGAACCAAAGAGTTTGTCATTTGATTAAAAGAAACCGCAAGCTCGCCTATCTCATCATCGCTCGTTACGGGTATTCGCTTTGAAAAATCGCCCTTTGCCATTGCCTTTGAAGCCTCCGACATAAGCTTTAACGGCTTAGTCAGCTTATATGTCATAAGGTATATCGCAAAAAACATTATGACAATCGGCAAAACGGAGGAAAGCAGATAAAGCTTTGTTACGGTGAACATAAGCTCTCTTATAGCCGAAACAGGCGCCGTGGAAAACACTGTTCCTACTTTAACTCCGTCGCTGTTTTTAACGGGTTCTGAAGCAATGTAATGCGGAGTATCGTAAATATCAAGCGTGTCAAGCCTGAACGCTTCCTTGCCGCCCACATCAAGCAATTCGCTTTTCGGTATGATATGCTCGGAATGACTGCATTTTCTGTCCTTCATCCACTCGTCACAGCTGCATATCAGCACACTGCCGTTCGAATCCGCAAGAAAAATATCAACAGAGGAAACGGAGGAAAGCGCTTCTATCGTTTTAAAAAACGATTCGGTTTTTAAATCTCCGCCGCTTAACTGCGACAAATAATCCGTAACCTCAACACTGCATTTGCTGAGTGTTTCATACTTACTCTTTGCGAGATAATTGTTAAGCACAAATGAAAGTATCGTCATCATTACCGTAAAGCTGAAAACTATTATAAGCGCGGTAGTGAAAAAATATTTTTTAAAAAGCTTAAGCTTCATAAGCTCACTTTACCTCAAATTTGTAGCCGACACCCCAAACGGTCTTAAGCGACCATTGGTCCGAAACATCTTCAAGCTTTTCCCGAAGTCTCTTTACATGAACATCAACCGTTCTTGAGTCGCCGTAATAGTCAAATCCCCATACCTCGTCAAGAAGCTGGTCTCTGGTGTAAACACGGTTCGGATTGCTTGCGAGGTGGTATATAAGCTCAAGCTCCTTAGGCGGAGTATCAATCTTAACACCGTTTACCTCAAGCTCGTAATTTGTAAGATTAATGCGAAGCTTATCATATTTTACCTCTTGTATCTGAGACGCTTTTTCACTGTCGTGACTGCGGCGCAAAACCGCCTTAATACGCGCTATTACCTCTTTAGTGTCAAACGGCTTGCTTATATAATCGTCAGCACCGAGCTCTAGACCCAGTATTTTATCAAAGGTCTCGCCCTTTGCGGTAAGCATAATAATCGGCACCTCGGACGATTTTCTGATCTCACGGCAGACCTGCCAGCCGTCAAGCTTCGGAAGCATAATATCAAGCAGAATAAGATCGGGAGAATATTTTGAAGCGTATTCAACTGCCTGTTCGCCGTCGTTTGCGACTATTGTTTCAAAGCCGTCCTTTTGAAGATACAGCCTTAAAAGCTCGCATATGTTTTCATCATCATCTACTATAAGTATTTTATACTGCATAAGGTCATCCCCCTGTTTGTCCAATATAATATGATAATAATATAATAATATTACAGGAATATGAATAATTGTAACATTTTTTACCGTAAAAGCCTTTTAAGCTGTAAAATTTCGGTTGCTTCGGCAATAGCCTTGCTAAAGAAATGTCGGTGAATTAATCATGAAATCCGAAACCGAAAAGCGTATTATAATTAAAAACACAAACTACAAAGGAAAATAATATGAAAGAAATCAATAATGTTGAAGTTATTGCGGAAAAAGAAAAATACGCAAAATACGGCGTGCATAAGGGTATGCAGGGGAGGATATGCAACGACAGAAATATAAACGGATGTTGGCTTGCCAACTTTCCGCAATGCGGCGAAAAAGCAGATATTGCCGAAATACCCGTAAAGGAAGAAGATTTAAAACTGATTGATATAATGCACGCAAAAATAAACGAATAGATTGCGGATAAATACAAGGAATGAAATTCTTATTATATGTAACGGGTGATACTTTTTCACCCGTTATTTTTTATGACGCCTTTTTAAGCTCTGCGTTATCGGTTACCGATTCGGCGGTTTTAAGCATATTCTCCGCAAAAATTCCGTAGCCTGTTGTCGGGTCGTCAATCAGCACATGGGTCACCGCACCTACAAGCTTTCCGTTTTGAAGCAAGGGCGAGCCCGACATACCCTGTACTATACCGCCTGTCTTTTCAAGCAGCTCCTTATCGGTCACTGTAACGGTAAGATTTTGTGTTGACGCCATATAAGCCGAGCCTCTTTTTTTGATTTTGCAGTCGTAAAGCTTAGGCGTTCCCCCGTCGATAGTGCAAAGCATTTGCGCGGCGCCGTCCTTAACCTCGTTTTTAAGCGCAATTTCCGTAAGGTCCGAAAGACTGATTTTACCCTTTAACAGACTGTATACGCCGTTTTCGGAGTTTTTGTCTATTGCTCCGAGCGCGGTATATGTGAACTTACCCTTTAGCTGACCCGGACTGCCCGAAGCGCCCTTTTCAACCGAAACAATTTCCGCCTTGACGATTTCGCCCGTATCAAGGGACAAAAGCTCGCCCGTATCCTCGTCGCATACGCCGTGACCGAGACCGCATACAACCCCCGTCATAGGACTGTAAAAGGTAAGCGTGCCGATTCCGGCGGAGCTGTCCCTTACCCAAAGTCCTATCTTAAAATCGCCCGTTTCGCTTGATTTGACCGGATTGCAGAGCAGTGCTTTTTTCTTCCCCGCACGCTTAATTACAAATTTTATCTTTTCACCGCCCGATTCTGATACTACCGCGCTCAGCTCCTCGTTTGTATGAACAGCTCTTCCGTCAGCCGAAAGAATGTAATCGCCCTTTTTAATTCCCGCCTTATCCGCAGGACTGACGGCGCCGTTTTCCGTCTGCACCTCGGTAACATCTATAACCAAAACTCCGTCGGTATAAAGCTTCATACCAAACGGCGTGCCGAGCACCGCAACATACATTTCGTCTACGACCTCAACGCTCACGGTGGAAAAAGGTATAACTCCGAATGCCTTTAGCCCCACCTTGAATTCTTCGCCGATTTCATTTGAAACTCCGCTTTCCGACAGCTTTGCCCCCTTATATTCGGCGGTTATCGGTATAGGTGTATTAAAGCTTAATACATCGCCCTTTTTAACCTTATATTTTTCACCGAGAGAATTTCCGAGATAAAAAATTGCGGAAAAAACAAATATATCTAACCCCAAAAGAACAAAAAATGTTACTTTTGAGAATACACGCATAAATTTCAAAACAATCACTTCCCTGATTATTTTGTGCGTTTTTTGATATATTAATTATTACAAAAATAACCGCTGTAAAAAACAGCGGTTATTCTTCAGTTTTCAAAAAAGCTTTTTCTCGGTTTTCGTATAAACGGCGCGGAATCGGTAGTAACAAGTATTGTTTCCTGACCGATAACCTCAATCTCGTTCCAAGGAATAACAATATCCTCCTCGTGCCCGAAAATCCCGAAAAATCTCGGTCTGCCGGGCAAAACAACCGAGGTCAGTCTGCCGTCCGCAGTGTTAAACTCAACATCGTAAACATAACCGAGGACGCATCCGTTTTTAATGCAAACAACCTGTTTGTTTCTGAGATCCGCAATTCTGCAATCCATTTTCCGTCACTCTCCCGTATAGGTGTTACAGGAAAATATATGCCGAATTACCGCGGTTTAGTCGTCAAAAACATTTTCTGATTCTTCCTCGCCGTCCTCGTTGATGATTTTTTGTGGCTCTTCCTCTACCTCAATACCAAGGTCGCGGCGTTTTTCAATATCCTCCTCGGGGTGTTCAAGGTAATACGGGTCAATTATATATTTTTTAATTGCCGGAAAGGCGCAGAACTGCACCAGTAGGAATTTAAACGACGGGAAAATAAGCATATACAGTAAAATTTCCAGCGTTATAACAATAATAAAAGCCGATTTGAAGAGGAAAAGCAAACCTATATTCACGGCGTAAACAAGCAAAAGCGAGAAGAAACAGGCAAGATTACGCTTCATATTAATGAAAACAAACTTAAAGCTGTTTTTATAAACCTGTTTAACCGTAAATTTAAAGGTTATGATAAGCGTCCAGATATAGTAATTCATCACGGTAAAAATGAAAAGAATACAAAGTGAAATTCCCATTCCTATCGAGGACATAACACCTTTTGCGCCGAACCAAAAGAAATACAGATCAAACGCCAAAACAGCATAAACCAATGTATTTATTATTCCCGCGGCAAGCGACTGCTTCCAATTTTTCTTGATTGTTTCAAAAAAATCGCTCAAGCCGAAGGAGTGCTTATCCCTTGCGATATTTCTTGTAACATTAGTAATGCCGGCTGTAGCAAGCCCGTTTGTAAGCACGGGAACGCTGATTAAATCATAAACCAAATTAATGGTTATAAATTTCCAAAAGTTTCTGAAAAAGGTCTCAAAAAAAACTATTATCGTTTTCTTTTTGGGTGCGTTTTTAGAAATGCCCGGGCCCTCTTTTTCATAATTGAATAAACCGAAAAAGCCTGCCATTAATTATTCTCCCCGTTTTTCTTTTTGTAAATCATTTTTTCGCCTATCGAAATGTTTTTATAACCGAGTATATATGACCCGAAAGACGCCGCCGGAATTATAAGCGGCAGTATGAAGAGCAGAATATATCGCCACACGGAAAGGTCAGCCGCCGTTTTAGCGCCGTTCAATATTACCTCTATTAACGAAAAGAAGCACGGATTAAGTGTTTTAAATAACAGCGGTGACAGATTAAACCCGAAAATTTTTGCCGCTGCCAAACACATCAAAAACAGGTATATCGGTATAACCGATATCAAGCCTATTTTAAGTCCCTTGAGCTTGTCCTCGTTTTCGTGCTTGAATTTTACAAGATTGCTGTCCTTAGTGCCGAGTTGCCAAAGATTAGGGTAAATAAAGCACAGCAGTATCATAATGCAAAACACCTGTGAAACAATAAGGTATGCCGCCTTACCGGAGCCCGACAGAACCGAGCGAATCGACGCTTCGGTTACGGTATAGCCCTTGTCGGTATATTCCTGTTTTTTGGTGTCCTCTCCGTCGGCATAATAATATGTATAAAGCTCCTCGGCGTCATCACTGCCGCTTACCGTGCCGTAAGCCGTGTAGCCTATATTTTTTGTAAACGCCGCCGTTGCAAGCACGCTGAACGACACCACAAGGAAGAAGCACATAATATTAATTACAACAATTTTTAAAAACTGCTTTAAGCCTGCCTTAAAAATTTCCATTCTACCACACCTATAATAATATTATTTTTATTATACGGCAATAAAAAAACAAATGCAAGAAAGAGATTATATCTTTCCCGCATTTTTAATAATTTATTTACAATATAATCGCCAGCACCACCGCCGCCGCAACAACCGCAATCGAAGAAACGGCTATCAGTCGTATTATTTTTTTCCTTTTTATTACGCTTCGCAGATTGCGTCTTCTTACGGTGTCGTCATAATTAAACGAAAAGCTGCTTGCGGCTTTTTTTAATTGCTTTGCGCTTAATGTCCCGTACTCCGGAGTGACATAAAAAACAATTTTTTCAAAAAGCTTACTGCCCGTATTATTTACCACAATTACTGTTTTACTTACGCCTTTAACCATTTTTCCGCCCCTTTGTATTTACTGCTAATATTTTGGTCGCGAAGCAGGAAAAATATTCAAGTTGACATAAAAATGTGGATAACTCGGTGGAAAAGTTGATTAAGTAGGGGTTTCAGGGGAAAAGTTATCCACCGAAAAGCAAATTTCGACGGTTTATGTTAATTATTTTCTTTATATGTTCTGCCGTTTAAAAACGCAACCGCCCGTTCAACCGAGTCTCTGCTGTTACCCCAGTCCTCATTTTCACGGCTTTGATAATCGTACATAGTGCAATATTTTGAAATATCCTTATACAGCTCTGCGGAGTATTCCCCCGTTATTCTGTTTAAGGCGGCGGAAAAATCGCCGTAATATCGGCGCATATTCTTTTTGGAAGCGCCGTTTAACAGCCTTTCATAATGCGGTAGACAAAATACCGTCTGCGAATCGAACATATCTCTGAAATCCTTTTCATTTTCATAACAGCGGTAAACGGTTTCTATCATTCGGGAAAGTCCCCATTCGATTTTAGAGCAAATAAAACAGGAATCGGACACATTTTTTGCGTTTTCCGCCTTTTTACCGTCAGAGTTAAAAAGCTTTTTTTCAAACAAATTTTTGTTTATCTCGGCAATGTGGGTTTCTAACATAAGCGCAAGCTGAAGTCTTCCCCTGCGCCCCATCATTTTTCCGTAATGGTATTCGCAAAATCCGACCTTATTTGTTTCTATCCTTACATCCGGCTCCATCATAGCATCACCCAGTATATAAGAGGTCATACGCTCCTCAATCGTGTCCCTCATACGGCATATCGGACAGCCGTCGTTATGCTCAAAGACCTCGCTTATCGGTATTGTGCAAATATCGTCTCTCATTTGAAATTCTCCTTAAATTGATATTGATATAGAACAGAAAAAATTGTATAATTGGTTCGGTGATGATATGTACAGTGTGGAATATAAAAACGGCAACGCTTACCTTACCTGTCCCGACGGGCTTGACCTTAAAAACACGCTTGACTGCGGACAGGCTTTCAGGTGGGCGCCCGATGAAAATGACCGTTGGAGCGGCGCCGCATACGGTAAATACTTAGAGCTTTCAAAGGAGCCTGACGGCACTCTGGTGCTTTATAACACATCGGAAAACGATTTTGAAAGCGTTTGGAAGTTTTACTTTGACCTTGACAGGGATTATGTGGCAGTAAACAGCATACTTTGCGAGGACGAAACACTTAAAAAAGCAGCGGAATTCTCGGGCGGTATAAGAATACTAAATCAAGAGCCGTGGGAAACGCTATGTTCGTTTATAATATCCCAAAATAACAATATAAAACGAATAAAAGGCATAATAAGCCGCCTTTGCGAGAGCTTCGGCGATAATATGGGCGGCCGGTACAGCTTTCCCTCGCCCGACCGTCTTGCCGTTTTAAATGAAGAAGACCTTGCGCCTTTAAGATGCGGCTTCAGAGCGAAATACATACTTGACGCCGCAAGGAAGGTATCCTCGGGTCAAATTGACCTTGAAAGACTTAAAACCGTTTCCTCTGACGAAGCAAGGAACGCGCTTATGCAGATAAAGGGCGTGGGACCTAAGGTTGCAGACTGCGTTTCTCTGTTTTCCCTTTGCCACATCGACGCATTTCCAAAGGATGTATGGATAAAACGGGCAATGCAGGTGCTTTTTAACGGCGAGCTGCCCGAATGCGCAAAGCCGTATGCCGGAATAGCACAGCAATATATATTCTTTTACGCAAGGGAAACCAAGCTTGAAATTTAATTAAAGTACTTGTAAACCGCTTCGGCAGAGGCTTTGGTCATACCCGGAGCAGACTCCAGTTCTTTTACATCGGCACTTTTGATTTTTGCCATTGTTTTAAAATGCTTTAAAAGCGAGGCGGCTCGGTTCTCCCCGATTCCGGGTATTTTCACAAGTTCCGAATTTATCATAGCCTTACTGCGGCGGTTTTTGTGGTAGCCTATCGCAAAGCGGTGAACCTCGTCCTGAATACCGGTTATGAAAGTAAACGCCGCGCGGTTTGATTTTATAGAGATGTCACCGCCCTTTGCGGCGATGGCCCTTGTACGGTGCTTCGAATCCTTGACCATACCGAATAACGGAACATTAACACCGTGCTTTTCGAGCACAGGCACAACAGCCGACATCTGACCCTGACCGCCGTCGAGCAAAATAAGGTCGGGCATAACGGAGAACCATTCGTCCTCCCCTTTTTCATACTCGGTAAATCGGCGGTCAAGCACCTCCGCCATAGAGCGGAAATCGTCCTGACCCGAAAACGACTTTATCTTAAAGCGTTTATACGCCTGCCTTAACGGTCTGCCGTCCTTATACACAATCATTCCCGCAACATTTTCGCTTCCGGCGGTATTTGAAATATCGTAAGCCTCAATATATCTCGGGGCGGTGCTTAAACCCAACAGTCTCGACAGCTCGTCAAGCACGGAGGTCTCTCTGCCCGTCCTGTTTATTATTTCCGACATATTTTCGGCGGCATTGTTAAAGCACATATCAAGCAAAGCTTTTTGCTCGCCGATTTTCGGGTTTATTACCGAAACCTTACGGTCTGAAATTTCACTTAACCATTCCTCAACCGCCGAGAAATCACTGTCGGTGTCAATCAGTATTCTGCCCGGTATATCGGAAAGGTCGGCGTAATATCTCTGCAAAAATTCGCCGTACAGGGTCTCTCTGTCCGATACGCCGTCTATTATATATTTCTTTTTATCCGTAAGACGATAATTCCTGAATACCAAAATTTCGGTACACGCTGTCTCTCCTATCAGTGCTGAAGCAATAACATCCTCGTCCTTATAGGTCGCCCGTACCACCTTTTGCTTTTCCTTAATTTTGTTTATGGCGGCTATCCTGTCTCTAAGCCTTGCGGCGGTTTCAAAATCAAGCCGTTCCGCGGCTTTTTCCATTTCGGCTCTTATCCGTTCCTCCGTGTTTCCGTCACGGTCGCCGTGTTTGATAAATTCAACAGCCGATGACAGCGACTCTAAGTATTCCTCAAGCGGCATTTTGCCCCTGCACGGAGCCTCGCACAGTCCGATATGGTAATTAAGGCACGGCTTTGACGGCTTGTCAAAGCTCCTTGTGCAATCGGGCAGCTTGAAAATTTTGCGTGCCTCGTCCACCGTTTCTCGCACTACATAATGAGAGGTGTACGGACCTATAAAGGTTCCCTTTCCGTCGGTAGATTTTGCGGTTGTAAGCTTTTTCCACTTTTCATCCGTAATTTTTATATACGAATATCCCTTATCGTCCTTAAGCAGTATATTATATTTAGGCTGATTTTGCTTGATAAGCGAGTTTTCAAGAATAAGCGCCTCAAATTCACTGTCGCAGAGTATATATTCAAAGTCCGCGACATTCGAAACCATTCGTTTTACCTTTTCGGTATGCTGATTTCCGCTTCCGAAATACTGCGTTACGCGGTTTTTAAGCGCCTTTGCCTTACCGATGTATATAATTACACCGTTTTTGTCTTTCATTATATATACTCCCGGCGTAAGCGGAAGACGGTTTGCTTTAGCCTTAAGCTCTGCTAATTTATCCTGATCGGCATAACGGTTCATTATAACACCTCTTTTAATATTTTATCGTAATAAATGCCTTTGTGCAAGTATTGTTTTTCGGAGTGAATTAATTTATGAGAAAATTTTTACTGATTTTTATTTCTGTTTTAATGCTGTTTCCGCTATCCTCTTGCGGATATAACGAAAGCACGGACACTCACAGCGAGGTAGTGATTAATCTGCCGACCGATAACACGCTTAACGGCTATCGGACCGAAAGCTCCGAAGCGGAAACTGCAACCGGAGAAATGCCCGATAAAATATCCGTTGACCAAACGAAGCCGGGTTCGGGAGGAACCACGGTATCGGCAGGCAGCTATGTTGGGAACAAAAAGACCCATGTTTTCCATAAATCAAGCTGTTCCTCAATAAAGAAAACCAAAGACGAAAACAAGACATACTTTAAGGAACGCACCGATGCGGTAAATCAGGGTTATTCGCCCTGCAAGCGCTGTAATCCGTAATATTTTTGCTTTTCTTCCATATAATTATCGTGGAAGGAGCAAAGTGTATGAAAAAATACGGTTGTTATATTACCGAATTTATTATTGTGGGAATTGTTGGCAGTCTGTGGCACTTTTTTTACGACTGGACAAATGAAAACGCGTTTGTCGGAGCGTTTGCGCCAGTAAACGAAAGTACCTTTGAGCATTTAAAGCTTTTGTTTTTCCCCGTTCTTATATATTCGGTCATTGAATTTTTTGTGTTAAAGGACCGCCCCGAAAATTATATCGCTGCGGCGTCTGCCGGAATTTTTACGGGTATGCTCGCAATAACGGCGTTTTTTTACACCTACACAGGCATTTTAGGCTACAACATTATGGTGCTTGATATTTTGTGCTATTTTATCGGTCTCGCCGTAATGCTGTATACAAAAAAGAAAATAATCGACAACGGTTCATTCGGGTCTAAAACAGCTCAGTATATTTTTATTATAGCAATAATTCTTATGGGCTTCCAGTTTGTAGTATGGACGCATAATCCGCCGACGCTCGGAATTTTCACTCCGCCGGCAGTATAAGTATAAAAAAATCGGCAAGGTATAAACCTTACCGATTTTTGGTGATCCATCGGGGATTCGAACCCCGGAAACCTTGATTAAAAGTTCTGAAAACCAAATTCCCGCAAGTTTTATAAAAAACCTTTTAAGATTAAGTAAATCCTTTAATTATGCGGGTTTGAAGTATACTTTTTGAACTCTGTTTTCAAACTGTAATCAAAGAGATTTTTACAAATAAGAAAAATTGTTAGAAAATTGTTAGAATGACAGTTAGAAAATACCGTGTTTAATTTTTGCAGTCGCTTTAATTAGCGGCTGTTTTTTTATTACAAGGCTTAGAGCGTAGTACAGGCTGAATAAGTACAGTGCGTACAGGCTCGGTGCGTAGCAGGGGCTTTATTGGTTCTGTGTCAGCCGTTTCCCCTGACGGCGGGAAAGCAGTTCGGCAAATTCCCGCACAGGGCAAACGGCTTGCAGAAACTTAAAAAACAGCAGAAGCACGTCACTCTGTCAGCCATTGCAGAAACTAACGGTAAGCACAAACTGTACGGCTTTGCACAGTTTATTGCTTATTGTCATTATTTGATATTTTTTCAATTACGTCGATTAAACTGCCCATAGTGTCAGTCAATGCTTTTAACTGTTCTCTGGTAGCTTTATCACCCGATAATACTTTCTTTTGTACCTCGTCAACTATTTCACGATATTGATTAAATTGTTTTCTTCTGTCATACTCGCTTTTTGAAATAGTATCTCTTTGTACAAGTATATCAATCGGACAATCATACAAATATGACAGCCTCACAAGTATTTCCGCAGGCGGTTCGTTTCTTCCTCGCTCGTAAGTAGCATATGTTTGAGCATTTATTCCTAACTGCTCCGCAACGTAGTTCTGAGTATAATTATTAGCAATCCTGTTAAATTTAAGCATTTCCGCAATCAGTTCTTTGCGTTCAGCTATCGTATAAATATTATCGTATGTGATTTTATTTGGCATAATAATTCCTCCGTAAGCTATTTTAGCACACCGCTTAAAAAAATACAATACATTTTGTAATGTAGATGTTACAAAAAATTAACTATTGACGTATTGCATTGTATTACGAAATGTAGTATAATTCAAAACATCAGATAAAAGTGCGCACGGCGTAAATCATACGCCGACGCACTATCCGTTGCAAAGGTTAGTATTACCCTTTGCAACATATGTGTTCTGTGTACTAAAAAAAGAAAGGCGGTGAAAATATGGCAAGAGAAAAAAGTTCTCGAAAATATCAGCTTACAATTAACAATCCTGTTGAACACGGTTTTACTCACGAACAAATCAGAAAGAATTTAAGCACAATTAAGATTGCTTACTGCTGTTTTTGTGATGAGGTTGGGCGTGAGGGTACACCTCACATACACATTTTCATTTATTCCAAAAATGCTATTATGTTCAGTACCTTACAACAGCGCTTTTACGGCGCACATATTGAATGTGCTGTTGGCACTTGTAAGGAAAACAGGGATTATATCCGTAAAGAAGGTAAATATCTTGACAGCGATAAAAAGGAAACGAATTTAATAGATACCTTTGAGGAATACGGTGAAATGCCTATCGAAAGAAAAGGCGGTAACGATAATGTTTCAAGTCAGGTATTGCAAATGATTAAGGACGGATATGACAATTTAGAAATTATAGATGTATTCCCGTCCTATATGACAAAAATTCCGCACTTGGATAAAATGCGACAAACTATTCTTTCAAATAAATTTGCGAATGTATTTCGCAAACTTGAAGTAACCTACATATACGGTGAAACAGAAACAGGAAAAACCCGTTATGTGCTTGAAACCTACGGATATGAAAATGTTTATAAAATCACCAATTACGAACACCCATTTGACGCATATGAGGGTCAGGACGTTATTTTATTTGACGAATTTAGAAGTTCTTTACCGCTCAAAGATATGTTACAGTATCTTGACGGCTATTCGTGCCGTCTGCCAGCTCGTTATGCCGAAAGACAGGCTTGTTATACAAAAGTGTTTTTAATCAGTAATATACCTTTTGAAAAACAGTATATAAATATTCAAGAAACAGAAATAAAAAGTTGGTACGCATTTAGAAGAAGAATAACAAAATACCTTAATTTTGAAAAGAAAAACAATGAATTGCCGTACTTTGATAAAAATAATATAGATATTATAGAAAGCTATGAATAAGAGGTGTTGCTTATGAAAACCAGAACCATAGAAAGGAGTAATTATGCAATTAAGGGAATACCCCGAAGTATTGACTATACAAGACCTTATGGAAATATTGCATATAGGAAAAAATACCGCATACCGTCTTGTAAGGGAAAATATCATTCACGCGCACCGTATCGGGCGGTGTTACAGAATACCTAAATGTTGCGTTTTTGATTATTTAAAATCAGCGCAATACTGTAATATATAACACGGTAGGTTTCAACTGTCGAGGAAAGGAGTAAATTAAAATGACAGGTAGCCTACAAATTAAAAATAACAAATATTATGCGGTGATAAATCTTTACATAGACGGCAAACGCAAACAAAAGTGGATTTGTACCGATTTAGATGTTAAAGGTAATAAAACACGTGCAGAAAAGTTTTTACGTGAACAAATAGTTGCATTAGAATGTAAATCGGGTATTGTAAATTCGGATATTTTGTTTTCGGACTATGTGAAAATATGGCTTGAAGAAGTAAAAAATTCCGTTGACAATATAACTTTTCAAGGCTATGAACAGCTTGCAAACTCGCATATAATACCATACTTTAAACATAAAAAAACACGCCTTCAAGATGTGAAAAAAGAAACATTGCAAGCATATATTGACGAGAAATCAAAAAGCGGAAGACTTGATAATAAAGGCGGGCTTTCAGCAAAATCCTTAAAATTGCACCGTAATATATTAAATCAAACGCTTAAAGAAGCTTTAAAAAGCGGTTTAATATCCGTCAATCCTTGTCAGTGGGTAAAGTTACCGCAAATACAGCGCCGTGAGCCGACTTTTTATACCGCCGAACAGATTGAAAAGCTATTATCGGCTATAAGCGAGGACAGCACCTTTTATTTGCTTGTTAAATTAACTGCCACTTACGGTCTGCGCCGAAGTGAAGTTTTGGGACTTATGTGGAATAGTATCGACTTTGAAAATGATACACTTCAAATAGCACATACTGTCGTTAAAGTCAATTCAACCGTCTGTAAAGATAAGACTAAAAACGCAAGCAGTTACCGCTCATTCCCGCTGATAGATGAAATTAAACAGCTGTTACTGGCAGAAAGAAAAAAGCAAACGCAAAATCGCAAAGAGTTTGGAAAAGAGTATATTCAAAATCCGTATGTTTTTGTGTGGGATAACGGAAAGCCGTTCGCAACGGAATATGTAAGTCAGCATTTCAAACGTTTGCTTGAATGGAATAATTTACCGCATATTCGCTTTCACGATTTACGGCACAGTTGCGCAAGTATTCTTTTGTCCCGTGGATTTACACTCAAAGATGTACAGGAATGGCTCGGTCATTCCGATATTACATTAACGGCAAACATATACGGTCATTTGGATATTGAGCGAAAAAAAGCTATTGCGGATACTATGGCAAATATACTTGCTTAATCTGTTAGAAAAAGTGTTAGATACAGTATTTTTTTATTCCACCTTTAGAGGAATAAAAAAAGAAAAACCCCGCTTAAAAAGCGAGGTTCTTACTGGTGATCCATCGGGGATTCGAACCCCGGACACCTTGATTAAAAGTCAAGTGCTCTGCCAACTGAGCTAATGAATCATAAACAGACAGCTTAAATATTATATCAATACTTAGTCCGCTTGTCAAGTGTTAAATTCATATTTTTGCATTTTATGGGAAAATGCCGTATTGCGTGTCAATACGGCATTATTTTAATCAATCATTGATTATAACTTTTTCAATTTTGCCTATAATCATATAATGCAGGTCATTGTTATACCACCTAAGCGGCTCCTTATCTGTAAAGCATTCCTCTTTCATCTGCTGAACATACTGCTTTTTGCAAACAATTACCATTCTCGCTTCATTGAAATAGACGGTGTTATCAGCAAACACAGGGGTCAGATGCGCAAGAGCCGCCTTGTCAACATCTCTGCCGGATTTTGAGCCGCATATCTTGTGTACCTCTTTATTATCACCGTAAAAGCTTAAAGTGAAATAATCGCTGCGGTTTATAAATTCAATCGTATATCTTGTCGGCCGCACAACCGCAAGCATACAGTCATTTCCCCACATCTCGCCGGCAAAGCCCCACGAAGCGGTCATCATATTATAGCCGTCCTTATCGCCTGCGGCGACAAGCATATACTCATCAGCTATGTCCTTTATAAAGTTTTCCTTTAATTCCTTTGCGTCAATAATCAAATGAATCACCCTTTATAAGTTTATTAATTAAAGGCGGTTTTATTCGTTATTCTGTGCCATTACGCTGTCAAAATAATCTACCGCGTTTTCATATTCGCCGTCAATCTTTTCTTTTTTGGTTTCGTCATTATAATCGGAAGAAACGATTTTAAGAATCTCGGATTTCGCAACCTCGGTTCTGCCGAGGATAAGGTTCATAAGCTCTTTGGCGTTTGAATATGAGCTGTTATCCGTAAGCCTGTTGCAATACCTTGCGCCGGCAACAACAATTTTTCCGATAACCTGTGCGCCGTAATCAAATCGGTTTTTATTGCTTGCCTGTCTCATCACCTTTTCCTCAAGCTTTTCAAACGGTTTCGGCTCTTCCGAGCTTTCGGCGGTACCGTTAATTTTCTTATTCAGCTCCTCAATTTCGGTATTCTTTTTCGCAAGCTCCTGTTTGAGCTTTGAAATCTGCATTTCATAAATCGTAAGCTTATCAAAAAGCTGGGTATTCTGAAGCATTAATTCCTTTTTTCGCATACAACCACTCCGTTATTTAAAATATGTCCGCAAGGGCTTTATTGACCTTATAATTAAAAGCAAAAGCAGAATTCCCGTAACAGCGCCCGAAAAATCGATACACATATCCCTTAATTCACAGCTTCTCCCCGGTACGAAATACTGGTGAAATTCATCGCTTGCGGCATAGATAAGACATATTGCCGCCGCAATAAGCGGTCTTACCGAAAATTTCAACCCTTTATAGCTTATTACCGCCAAAAGCGAAAGATTGCCCAAAACCACATAAATTAAAAAATGAGCCGATTTTCTTGCAATAAATTGGAATGACGAAATAATCGTTGCCTGCTTTTCACCTGAAATATCGCCGAATTTGGGATAAAAGGTTTCACAAAGCTTTAGCACAACGGTTCCGCTTGTTTTTGATGACGCCGTAGCGTCCTGTGCCGAAAAGCAGAATATCAGCACCATCCACGCCAAGAGAGCAATTACGGTAACGGTTTTGAAGACCTTAATAAACTATCACTCCTAAAACCGTGCCGCCGCCTTAAATGGCGGCGGCACAAGCTCAATTATTTTACTTTTGTATAAAACTTCATCGGATTGACCCAACTGTTGTTTACCATTACGCCGAAATGCAGGTGCGGACCTGTTGAATAGCCTGTACAACCGATATAACCGATTATCTGACCTTTTTTAACATGAGCGCCGTTTGAAACCGCAACGCTTGCCATATGGGCATAATATGCCTTATAGCTGTTTCCGTCAGAGCCTTTGCCGTGGTCGATAGCGACATAATTACCGTAACCGCCTCCGCAGCCGCAGCTTGAGTGTTTGGGGTAATTGTGAGGACAGCCGGTTTTTACTATATAAACCACGCCGTCCGCAATGGCATAGATAGGCGCGCCGTAGGTGCCGTTTGAAATATCAACGCCGTTGTGGTTGGTCCCCCACCTTGCTCCGAAGCCCGAAGAAATTTTTGTTATTGTTGTGGGCCATAAGAACTGACCGCCGTCATACACGACATTTCCGCCCGAGCTTGAATAAAGTATGCTGTTAAGCTCCTGCTGTTTCGCCTTAAGCTCCGCGTCGGTCGCGTTCTTCTCTTTTTGAACATCGTTTTGATCACTCTTTAGCTGACTGATGACCGACTGAATTTCAGCACTTTGGTTTTTAAGCTCCTGTTGCTTTTGGTTTATATTATTTTTAACAGTCATCTGTTCTTCCAAAAGCTTATTGTTCTCCGCCTGTTTTTCTTCAAGAGCCTTAACAGCAGCAACAATTTCCTCTATCATCAGCTTGTCCCTTGCGGAAACGGACGAGGTAAGCTGTGAAAGCTCCAAAAACTGTGAAAAATCGTCGGCTCCGAGCAAAACCTGAACATTACTGCCGGAGTTACTCATATAAATAGCACGCAAACGCTTTTTAAAGGCAAGTTTATTATTATCGATTTCCTGATTTTTTTGAGCTATTTCCGCTTTATTTGCGGCAATTCGTGAGTTAATATCGCTTATCTGGCGGTTACAGGCGTTAATCTCCTGCTGAACAAGGGAAATCTTCTTTTCTATGGCGCTTTTAAGCTGTTCCTGCTTTGAAGCGTTGCTTTTAAGTTTATTGATTTCCGCCTGTTGTTCCTTTTGTTGCTGCCGGAGGCGGCTTATCTCGCTTCGGATATCAGACGCTTTATCTGCCGAAACGGGTGACGCCGCAAAGGCGCCCGCCAAAAGCGCAACCGACATAAACAAAGATAAAATTTTAACTGATTTAAGTTTCATTTTTCCTCCCTATTTTAAATGGCGGCAAACTCACTGCCCTCATGACGGAGATATTTGCTTATCATTATAACGCTACCGAGTATTCCGGCAAATACGCCGATACCCGCAAATATCAGCAACAGCCACCAAGCAACATCGCCGTAACGGACTATATCGTTTGTACCGAGGGTTGAAATAATGGTCTCGGTAGCAACACGGTAGCAGAAGTACAAAAGTCCCTCGGCAATAACTGCGGATATAAGACCGATTATCATACCCTCAACCACAAACGGTATCCTTACAAAGGAGTCCGTAGCGCCTACGGCTTTCATTATGCTGATTTCAAGCTTTCTGTTATACATTGTAACTCGAATGGTATTTGAAACGATTACAAGAGAAATTACCATTAAAATCGCAATAATCCAAAAGCCCGCAACGGTAATGCCCCGTTTTATTGCCGTAATCTTATCGGCAAGGTCGTTTTGCGACTGAACGGTATCAATGCCGTCAATATTTTTTATCTGACTAACGGTGTCGTCGAACTGCTCCATATTCTTCATTGTAATTTTAGCGGCGCCCGACATAGGATTGCCGTATTTGTCGTCAAGGAATGTGAAATAGCTTTCCTGACCCTCAAGCATTGATTTTTTAACGCTTTCAAGTCCCTCGTCGCTTGTGACATAGGTTACGGAAGCAACATTATCGAGAGCTGCGATTTTATCGCAAAGCGCCTTTGCCTCTTCATCGTTATGAATGACATAATCGCTGTTTTTTATTCCGTTTTCATCTGCCTGTTCTTCGGCCGACTGTCTTTCCTCCGAGGTCTGTGCCGCAGAGTCCGCCGACGCGGAAGCGTTTGTTTTGTCACTGTAAAGCGCCCAGTTATAATCCTTCATATAAGCCATCACAACATTCTGCTGTTCAAGCTTTCCGACCGCTTTATTAACATTTTCCGATATTAAAATCGCTAAACCTATAATAACCATGCAAGCAACAAGAACGCCCACCGACGCTAAGGTCATAAGTCTGTTTACCCAAGCGTTTTTAGCGCCTTCCTTGACAAGGTATCTAACACTGCTGACTTTCATTAAAAACTTCCTCCGGCATTATCCGCTACGATTTTTCCCCTGTCAAGCATAATTACACGGTGCTGGAAATCCCTTACAAGGTTATGGTCGTGCGTAACCATAAGCACGGTCGTGCCCCTCTTATTGATTTCGGTTAAAAGAGACACAATTTCGTATGACATATTGGGGTCTACATTGCCGGTAGGCTCGTCCGCAATAATAAGGTCGGGTGAATTAACAAGCGCCCTCGCGAGACCTACACGCTGCTGCTCACCGCCCGAAAGCTGAGCCGGCATTGAACGCGCCTTATTGCCGAGACCGACCTTTGAAAGAGCCTTTGAAACCTCTTTTCTGACATTGCGGTCGCTCGCGCCTACAACATGCATTGCAAAAGCGACATTTTGAAAAACATTCATAGTGGGTATAAGACGGAAATCCTGAAAAACTATACCCATAGTACGGCGAAGAAGCGGTATCTGCTTCCGCTTCATTGAAGTAAGGTTAAAACCGTTGACGGTTATAATTCCCGTATTTGCCTTTTCCTCACGCATAATGAGCTTCATAAATGTACTTTTGCCTGCGCCCGAAGAACCGACAACAAATACAAATTCGCCGTTATTTATGCGTATATTTACATCCTCGAGAGCATGCGTACCCGTTGGATAAGTTTTTGATACGCCCCTGAACTCTATTATGGGTCGGGACTGCTCGGGAGCACGCTCGTTGATTATCTCTTCCATTGATTAAAGCTTCACTCTTTCAATTAATACTTAATCGGGTTGCTTTTAAGATACTTATTAACCATAAGCGCAATTTTGAAAATGATTGCATGGTCAAACTCACGCAGGTCAAGACCCGTAATTTTCTTGATTTTTTCAAGTCTGTAAACCAAAGTGTTACGGTGGACAAACAGCTTTCTCGAAGTTTCCGAAACATTGAGGTTGTTTTCGAAGAAACGCTGAATCGTAAAGAGAGTCTCCTGGTCGAGACTTTCAATAGAGCCTCTCTTGAACACCTCTTTCAAGAATGTTTCGCAAAGAGTAGTCGGCAGCTGATAAATAAGTCTCGCGATACCGAGGTTGTCATAAGAAATAATGGTCTTTTCGGTATCAAATACCTTACCGACCTCAAGCGCCGCCTGTGCCTCCTTAAAGGAACGGGCAAGGTCCTTAAGATTGTCAACATTCGTTCCGATGCCGATTACCGCGTGAACATAGAACTCGCCCGATATTGTGTCGGCAATGGTCGTAGCAAGCTTCTCAATGGTTTTTGAGTCGATTCCCGGCATTGTTTCCTTAACAAGGGCAATATCGGTCTCATTGATATTAATAACGAAATCCTTGGACTTGTCCGGGAAAAGATTCTGGACCACATCGTAAACCGAAACATCGTGGGTCTCGGTAGCGCGGATAAGAATAACAGTTCTTGAAACATCGGAATTGAAATAAAGTTCACGCGCCTTTAAATAAATATCGCCCGGAAGAATGTTATCAAGAATTATGTTCTTTATAAAATTACTGCGGTCGTATTTCTCATCATAATAAAACTTGATATTCGCAAAGGAAACCGCCAAAACAGCCGCATATTTTGAAGCGATTACATCATCACCCTCAACAAATACCACATAATTCGCGCCCTGCGTGTTTCCGAGACTTCTATATGTATATCCGTTCAGAACAAAGGAGTCGCCCGAGTTTACCGTAAAGGTGTCAACCGATTCGCCTATTTTACCAAGCTCACTGCAAGCGATAACGGTGAAATTTTCATCGATAACGCCGAAGGTACGGTCTACGGCATCCTTCATCTGATGAATTACTCCCTGAAAAAGTCGATTAGACATTAATATGCACATCCCTTAAAAAAATTATAAAATACCTAAAATACTTTTAAGTCTATTTTACACAATCCCTTCCTTTTTTGCAAGAGATATTCATTAAAATACATAAAAAAGTTACAAAATCATTACAGGTGTCAAAATTACACTCTTCTAAATTGGTTATTTTACCGAATACTGGTAAACTTATACCTTTTTTTGGCAAAAATTCGGTCGAAGACCCGTGCAAAACTGTCTCCGACCGAATTTATTATGCTATGTTCTGTTTTTTAATACCGAATATCATTCTTAAAATTCCGCTTAAAAATTTAGGACTTTTAAATAAAATCACTTTCATATTCTTTCCCCCTGACATATACTAACAGCGTTTGTAGGAAAAGCCCAGAATAATTACCCATATTGCAAGCACCGCAACAAGGCAACGCGGAGGACAAAAACAGCTTATAAGCAATCCGCAGGCAAATGTCATGGCAATAACACCCTTGTTCGGACCGCACCGTCTTCGCATATTCATTCCTCCTTTAACTGCGCCTTACATTAACAGTATATATGGAAAATATGAAAATGTTACATTTATTTTTTTTTGCCGCAATTCCACGGCTTTAAATCCTTTAATTCGTTAAAAAGAGCCTTATATGATTCAAAGCGGTTTTTTTCGGCGCTGCCGTTTTCAACCGCGCTTATTATTCCGCAGCCCTTTTCGCAGGTGTGCGTACAGCTTGTAAAGCGGCAGTTTTCAAATCGGCTTAAATCGGGAAACGAATAGATAAGATTTTCCTTAAATCCGTAATCTGCGGCGTCATAATCAAAGGAAGAAAAACCGGGCGTATCCGCGACATATCCGCCGCACACACGGAAAAGCTCCGTATGTCTGGTGGTGTGCTTCCCTCTTCCGAGCTTTTGACTGACCTCACCCGTGGCGATAGTGCCGCCGCCGATAAGCGCGTTTAAAATACTCGATTTACCGACGCCCGAATTACCCGTAAAGGCGCTTATACAGCCGTTAAGCTCTTCTTTTATACCGTCAAGGCCGTCTCCCGATACTGCCGAGACCGTGAGCGTTTTAAAACCCGAATTTTTATAGATACGCTCAAAGTGTGAAAAATCTCCCATATCGCATTTATTAAATACGATTATCGGTTCGATATCCATATATTCGGCTATTGCCGTGATTTTATCTATAATGAAAGTGTTAGGCTCGGGATTTTCAAAAGCGGAAATAATAAACAGCTTATCTATATTCGCGACAGGCGGTCTTGTAAGCGCATTTTTACGGGGTAAAATTTCGTTTACAATGCCCTTATTGCCGTCTAACGGTTCAAATACCGCCCTGTCTCCCACTAAAGGGGAGATTCCGTCCTTACGGAAGCTCCCCTTCGCTCTGCACTCGTAAATTTCATCGCCGCCGAACAGGTAATAAAAACCCGAAAGCGCCTTTACGATTGTTCCTGTCATCTGCTTGTTGTATTACTGCCGGAAGTGCCGGTATTAGTACCGGTTTGACCACCCGTTGTGCCGTTACCGGCGTTGTCATTCGGGGTACCGGCGGGGTTTGAATGACTCTGATCCTCAAGATTTTTATACTCTTTATAATCCTTTTTAGTGTTAACCCTGCTGGTTTTAAAGTTAACTGTGATGTCTGAAACCCTGTAATAATTCTTTTGGTCAACCGAGATTTTAACGGTATAGTTAGCACTTTCTTGTTTTGAGGAAACGCCCTGGAAAGTGTATTCGCGCAGGTCACTTGCGTTAAGTTTCTGGCTTTCCGCCGCCATATTTGCGTCATTCTCCCACAGGGAAACAAAATAATTCGAAACCTTGCAGTCACTCGGCAAATCAACAGTGACATCAATAGACACACCCGTGCTTACATAGATTGTCACGGTAGAACCCTCGGGTATTTCAGATGAGCCTGTATCGGGTTCCTGTTTTACGACATAACCTATCGGATAGTATTTGTCATCTGATGTTATAAGCCTTTCCTTAACAGATGCAACAAGATTTTTATCCTTGAGTTCTTTCTCGGCATCTGCCTGTTTCATACCTACAACCGACGGTACGCTTACATTTTTAAGAGACTTTCCGCTGCTTACATAAATTTTTATATCAAGATTTTCGCCCACTACCTGTGTGCGCTGCGGCTCGGTCTTGATTACCTTACCCTCTTCAACATCATCGCTCGGCATAGCCTCAACGGTGGGCTTAAAGCCTTCCGCCTTAAGCTTTGAAACCGCGGCAGACTCGGTAAGACCGTATACATCGGGAACTTTTTTGGTAGACTCGCCCTTGCTTATATAAAGGGTTATTGTAGCGCCCTTTTTAACCTTCTGTCCCTCGGCCTTTGACTGCTCAAACACATAGCCGTACTCGAAGTCATTGTTTGCCTGCCATTCGGTTTCGAACTTAAAGCTGTCGGTATATTCCTTGTTGACCTTGATATCGTCATAAAGCTGGCCTATAAACTTAGGACAGGAAATTTCGGAATTTGATTTTGAGAAAAGCTTCGGCACAAAAATCGCCGCAAGAACAATTATCGCAATAACAAGAGTAGCGGCAATTCCAGCAAGTATCGGTATCATATTGTTCTTTTCCTTTGTTTCTTCCGGCTCGTCCTCCTCGGGTATGCGGACGCTGTCGTAATCAAAGGAATTTGGAACAAACTTTGTGGGTGAATCGTCCACAAAATAAGAATAATCGAATGTTATGGACGGATCCTTTCTGAACGCACCCAAATCACAGAGCATTTCCGAAGCGGACTGATAACGGCGCTCGGGGCTTTTCTGCATAGCGTGCATTGTTATCTGTTCGAGACCGAGCGGTATTGAACCGTTTATTTCCGTAGGCAGTTGCGGCTCGCGCTGAAGCTGCATAATAGCAACGGAAACGGCGCTTTCCGCCTGGAAAGGCAATCTGCCCGTAAGCATTTCATAAAGAATTACGCCGACAGAGTATATATCGGTCTTTTCGTCGGTTCTTTCGCCCCTTGCCTGCTCGGGACTTATATAATGAACAGAGCCAATCGCCTTATCGGTTATTGTTCTCTGCTCGCTCCTTGCAAAGCGGGCAATACCGAAATCCGTAACCTTTATGGTGCCGTCAGGCAGAACCATTATGTTTTGCGGCTTGACATCACGGTGTACAATGCCTTTATCGTGCGCGTGCTGAAGACCTTTAAGTATCTGAATAGTGAAATGAACGGCATCCTTCCAGCGGAGACTGCCCTCTCTCTCGATATACTCTTTAAGGGTAATTCCGTCAATATATTCCATTACTATATACTGAATTAAATCGCCGAAGCTTACATCGTAAACCTTAACGATATTCGGGTGAGACAGCATTGCGATAGCCTTTGATTCGTTTTTAAAGCGGCGCACAAATTCTTCGTTGGAGATAAATTCCTCCTTAAGGATCTTTACGGCAACAACACGGTTTTCCTGATTGTCGAAAGCCTTATATACAACTGCCATTCCGCCTACGCCAATTATTTCTTTAATTTCGTATCTGCCGTCAAGGCGTTTTCCTACAAATTTATCCATAAGTCTTTTCCTTTCTACCTGGTTAGTACAACAACTGTTATATTATCTCCGCCGCCGTTTTTATTTGCCCTGTCAACAAGGGTATCGGGAATTTCGGACGGACGGACGGTTTTCACAGAATCAAGAATATCCTTGTCATCAAGATAATTGGTAAGTCCGTCGGTGCAAAGCAGGAGCGTATCGCCCTCGCCTACTTTAAGAACCGCCGTGTCGACAGCAATATTTTCCTCTGCGCCGACAGCACGGGTAATTACATTCTTTTTGGGGTGAACCTTTGCGTCATCGGGCGTTATTATTCCGCTTTCGATAAGAGACTGAACAACCGAATGATCGCGGGTAAGCTGTTTTATGCCGTCATTTACAAGGTATATTCTACTGTCACCCGCATGAGCGATAACCGCAGTTTCGCCCTTCACAAACGCAAGAACGACCGTTGTTCCCATACCCGAAAACAAAGGATTGCTTACTGCCATATCATAAAGCTCTATATTGGCACTGACAATGGCGTTTTTCAGCATCTTTTCAATGCTTTCGGTACCGAATGCCCCGTTATAGGAACGCTCGATATAACCGGATATGCTTTTTACGGCATTTTCGCTTGCAACATTGCCGGCATTTGCTCCGCCCATACCGTCGCACACAACGGCAAAAGCGGTTTCATCATCAAGGCTTTCGGCAAAAAACGCGTCTTGATTTGCAGTCCTTACCATTCCGGTATCGGTCCTGCTGTAAATTTTCACAGGCTGTCTCCCTCCTTTACCTTTTTACGGAGCTGACCGCACGAAGCGTCGATATCGGCTCCGAGTGTTCTCCTTACCGTGGCGTTTACGCCGAGACCTGTAAGTAACTCTTTAAAATGAATTATTTTATTTCTGTCCGGCTTTTTAAAGGAGTTTTCCTTTACCGGATTTGCGGGTATAAGATTAACATGGCACATAATGCCCTTTAAAATATGTGACAGTTCCTTAGCGCAGGTGTCGCTGTCGTTCACGCCGTCAATAAGCGCATATTCAAACGAGATACGCCGTGTTGTCACATCTTGATATTCACGGCAGGCATCAAGCAGTTCCTTAATTTTCCACTTTTTATTTACACGCATTATGGAAGAGCGTATTTCGTCATTGGGTGCGTGGAGCGATATTGACAGCGTAATAGGAAAATTGTATTCCTTAAGCTTTTTTATTCCGCTTACAACACCCGAGGTTGAAAGCGAAATATGCCGCAATCCTATATTAAGTCCGTTTTCATCTGAAACAAGCTTTAAAAATCTTACGGAGTTATCGAAATTATCAAGCGGCTCGCCCATTCCCATCATAACGACATTGGAAATCCTTATCCCGTTGTCACGCTGAGCGGCGGTTATCTGTGCCAACATTTCGGAAGCCGTAAGACTGCGTGTAAGACCGTTAATTCCTGAAGCGCAAAAGCTGCACCCCATTCTGCACCCGACCTGTGTTGAAATACATACCGTGTAGCCGTGTTCGTATTTCATAAGCACCGATTCGATGTACTCGCCGTCAAAAAACTCGTAAACATATTTAACCGTTTCGTCAAGCCGTGAGGCAAATCGCCTGACAATTTTAACGCTTGCGATATAACAGCTGTCTTTAAGCTTTTCCGCAAGGCTTTTCGGGATATTTGTCATTTCCGAAAAATCGGAAACACCCGATTGCAGCCACTTAAAAATCTGCTTTGCGCGGAATTTCGGCTCGCCCATACCGCCGAGCATTTCCTCAAGCTCGCACAGGTACATAGATCTTATGTCTGTTTTACTCAATCGCTGCGGTTTCCTCCTTGACAAGCAATGCGCAATAAAACCCGTCTGTTTTATCAATATGCGGCATATAGGTGTGTTCATACGCTTTACGCAGACCATTATACTCCATAACTACGGAATTTACAAGTTTTTCATTTTCCTCTGTTCTGAGCGTACAAGTGGAATAGAGAAGCTTGCCGCCGTTTTTAAGATATAAAAGAGCGTTTTTAAGTATTTTTTTCTGCAAAACGGAAAGTTCCTTTAAATCTTCGGGCGTTCTGTACTTAATATCGGGCTTTCTTCTTAAAACACCGAGACCCGAGCACGGCACATCGCAAAGAATGTAATCAAATTTACCGAGATTTTCATTAAAAACCGATGCGTCGAGACACTGTGTTTTGATTATGTCAAGTCCCAAGCGGTCGGCGCCCTTTTTAATAAGCTCGGTTCTCTGCCCATATAAATCGCAGGCGATTATTTCGCCGCTGTTATCCATAAGCTGCGCCATCGTAAAGCTTTTACCGCCGGGTGCCGCGCACATATCAAGCACACGGCTGCCTTTTTTGGGCGACAGCACGGCAACTGCCATTTGCGAAGCTAAATCCTGAGCGTAAAACAGCCCGTTCTTAAAGGAATTAAGTCCCGAAATATCCGCGCCCTTTAAAAATATCAAAGCGTTTTCTATATCCGTTTTTTGTGCTTGTACGCCCTCTTTTGCCAATTCGTCGGTAAGCGCCTTTTCATTTGTTTTAACTGTATTTACCCTTACGGTAAGCGGCGGCGGCAAAAGGCTTTCTTTAAGCAGTTCTACGGTATTGTCCGTACCGTAATCCGATTGAAAGGAAGAAATTATCCATTCGGGGCAGGAATACCTTACCGATAACGAATGAATATCGATTCCGTCAGGCAGGTCTGTGCCGTTCCTTAAAATATTACGCAAAACCGCATTTACAAATCCCGCATTACGGCTTTCCTTTGAAGCCTTCACAAGCTTAACCGCTTCATTTACGGCGGCACTGTCGGTTATCTTTTCCATAAAGGCTATTTGATAAACCGCACAGCGCAGTACGGAAAGCGTATACGGCGCCACTTTTTTTAGCGGAGTTTTAATATGCCTTTTAAGCAGCCAATCCACCGTAATTTTCCTGTCCAGCACGCCGTAGAAAACGGCGGAGGCAAGTGCCCTGTCCTCACCCGAAGCGTCGGATTTTTTCAATATGCCGTCAAGCACTATATTTGAGTATCCGCCGTCTTCCTCAACTCGGGTGATAGCTGCGGCGGCAAGCTTTCTTGCGTTAGCCATTATTCACCTATTACCGTTCCCGCCGCAATCGGTCTGCCGCAAAGCATTTGTTTTGCGCTCATAGGCTTAGACCCCTCCGGCTGTACTGTGAGCAAGCTTATTAATCCGCCGTCCTTACAGGCGATAACAAGCTCGTCATTGCTTTTAACAACGGTTCCCGGTGTACTCTCCGACTTTCCGGCGCACACGGCTTTTATAATTTTAACACGCTTATTATCGAAAAAGAAATAAGCGCACGGCCACGAGTAATAGCCTCTTACCGCATTGTGGACCTCATCCGCTGTCATATTTTTAAAATCTATAAGCGCCATTTCCTTTTTAATTATAGGCGCATAGGTTGCCTTTTCTTCGTCCTGCTTTACGGGAATTACCGTTCCGTTTTCTATATCTTCAAGAGTCCTCACGGTAAGCTGTGCGCTTATAACCGAAAGTCTTTCGAAAAGCTCGTCGGCGGTTTCCTCACCGCCTATTTCCGTCTTCTCTGTATTAAGAATATCGCCTGTGTCCATACCGCTGTCCATTTGCATTACGGTAACGCCTGTTTCGTTCTCTCCGCAGACAATGCACCACTGTATCGGAGAGGCGCCCCTGTATCGGGGTAAAAGCGAGGCGTGTCCGTTAATACAGCCGTATTTCGGTATATCAAGTATCTCCTGCGGCAGAATTTTACCGTACGCCACAACCACAATAATATCGGGAGAGAGTCTTTTAATTATATCCGCCGCCTCTCCGTTTTTAAGAGTGTTCGGCTGGTATACCGGTATACCGTGATTTTCGGCGCATACCTTAACGGGCGGAGCGGTGAGAATGTGCTTTCTGCCGACAGGCTTATCCGGCTGTGCAAACACGCCGACGATATTATGCTTTGCCGCAATCAGCGCCTCAAGCGTTTTTACCGAATAATCCGGCGTTCCCATAAATACAATTCGCATAAATTATGACTCTTTCTTAATTTTATCTATATAGAGTATACCGTCAAGGTGGTCGATTTCATGGCAGAGCGCTCTTGCCTTAAAGCCATCGGCTTTAATTTTAAAGGTTTTGCCGTTTCTGTCCTGCGCTCTTACGGTTACATTCATAGGTCTTTCAACCTCTTCGTATCTTCCCGGTATCGAAAGACATCCCTCTTCCCCCGACTGACTTCCGCTTTGCTCCTCGATTACAGGGTTTACAAGCTCTATTATGCCGTCACCCACATCAACAACGCAGTAGCGGCGCAAAATGCCTATCTGCGGAGCCGCAAGACCTACGCCCTCCGCCTCGTACATGGTGTCCGCCATATCGTCAAGCGTAAGCGCCAGCCTGTCGTCGAATGTAAGCTGAGTTCTGCATACCTTTCTTAAAATGTCATCACCTATTTTAACGATATTCCTTATTGCCATTTATTATACCTCACAACACGGTTTCGGGGTTTATATCCACCGACGCCGTAACATCGTTCCTTTGCTTTATTTCCAGTGCTTTTTTAAGCATTTCCCTGAATCTTTTATTATTTCGGCATTTTATAATCATTCTGAAACGGTATTTGTTGTTTATTTTCGGAATTGCCGACGCGGCAGGACCCAAAATAATCATTTTAACATCGTTATAGCCGTTTTCTGTGAGCCTTTTGATATTTGCGAAAATACTGTTTATCGCGTCAAACGCCGAACTTCTGTTAAACGAACGCGCGCTTACAACGCACATATCGCAATACGGCGGATATATCATAAGCTTACGGGTCATTATTTCGTCCCTGTAAAAGCCGTCGTAATCCTGCCGTGCGGCAAGGGCTATCAACTCGCTGTCGGGATTAAGCGACTGAATTATCGCCGTTCCGGCGCTGTCTCCCCTGCCGGCTCTGCCGATAACCTGAGTAAGCAGTGAAAAGGTGCGTTCAAAGCCCCTGAAATCGGCGCTGTAAGTGGCGCTGTCAGCACCCAAAACCCCTACAAGCGTTACATTAGGAAAATCAAGTCCCTTTGCAACCATTTGCGTGCCGAGCAAAATATCATACTCACCGTTACCGAATGCCTCAAGCTTTTTAGAATACGCATCCCTTGCAAGCGTGCTGTCGGCGTCAAGCCGTAAAACACGGGCTTTCGGGAAAAGGGAGGAAAGTTCCTCCTCTACCTTCTGCGTTCCCGCACCCAAAAATTTAAGGTGTTTGCCGCCGCATTCGGGGCATTTGCCCGTCACGGGAGCGGAGTAACCGCAGTAATGACACATCATTCTGTTATTCGCCGAATGATATGTAAGCGAAATACTGCAATTAGGGCAGGAAAGTACGCTTCCGCAGTCGGGGCAGGATATGTAGGTGTTACGCCCACGCCTGTTGAGCAAAAGTATGACCTGCTTTTTATCCGCAAGCGCACAGTTTACCGCATCGTTAAGCCGTCTGCTTATATCAAGCGAATTACCGCTTAATATTTCCTTTTTCATATCCACCGTTTCAACCGTCGGCAAAACCGCTTTGCCGTAGCGCTTTGTAAGCTTAAACAGCGAATACTTACCCGAAAGCGCCGCCGTATAGCTTTCAACCGACGGCGTTGCCGAGGACAGACACAGGAGACCGCCGTGATAAGCGGTTCTGAACCTTGCTATATCCCTTGCGTGGAAACGTGGAGACTGCTCCGATTTATAGGTATGCTCGTGTTCCTCGTCCATAATGATAAGTCCGAGACTGGAAAACGGGGCAAAAACCGCGCTTCTTGTTCCTACTGCGATTTTGGCTTTTCCGTTTTTAACCCTGTGCCACTCGTCCATTCTTTTGCCCATAGACATTGCGCTGTGGAAGACAGCAACGCTGTCGCCGTAGCGTGATTTGAATATATCAAGCATCTGCGGAGTGAGCGCTATTTCGGGCACCATTACTATAACGCCGAGTCCCTCAGCCGAGACCTTATCGACAAGCTTTAAAAAAACCTGCGTTTTACCCGATCCCGTAATGCCGTAAAGCAGCGAGACCGCCCCGTCCTCCTTTTCGTATTCGGAAAGAAGTCCGTCATAGGCTTTTTGCTGTTCCTCAGTTAGAACAATTTCCTTTTTATCCGAAACGGCAAAGCTACGGCTTTCCGTTCTGTATACCTGACGGGTAAAGCTTATTAACACGCCGCTGTTTATCAGTCTTTCAATTACTCCTGCGGTAACGCCCGTGTAATACATAAGCTCCTTTACGCCGATACTGCCCGCGTCCGAAACAAAGCGGGCAATCTCACGCTGTCTCGGCGTAAGCTTAACGCCGCAAAGCTCATCCGCCAGATAGCTTGAACTTACCCATTTTTCGGCAGCATCCCTCATTCTGCGCTTTGCGTCCTTGTTTTTTACAAGCGCCTGCTTTTCGCACATACCGCAAAGCAACTCTTCGGTTACACCGAGCTTATTTATAATTGTGCTCTCGTCCTTCTCGCCGTTTTCGGCAAGATAAGAATAGACCTTATTTTCCGTATCGTCCAGAAGCCGCATAACCGTGAAATCGGTATTTGCCGAATAGTAATTTATAAGCTTATAATTAAGACCAGCCGGCAAAATTGCGTGAACCGCGTCAAAATAAGTGCAAAAACAGCTTTCGTGCATATATTCGCACATTTTAAGCATTTCGGCGTTTAAAACAGGCTTGGCGTCAGTAACCGAAAGTATAGGTTTAAGCCCGTCCGTCTCCGCATTTTCGGTGCGGAATATCATACCCTGTTTTTTTACATTTCCGCCGCCGAACGGTACCGTAACACGACATCCGGCGAGTGCCGCCGTCTCTAACGACTGCGGTATAAGGTAGGTATAAAGCTTATCGAAGGCAAGAGTTGCGCCGTCAAGCGCAATAAAGGCCGTAAGACCGTTCATACCTTTCAGTTGCTCTGTGTATCAATTTCGGAAGCCAGCTTATCTATCGCTATGCTTACCGGCTTTTCGGTCGAGGCCTCTCCGCTTTCTTCCATTTCCTTTGCAACCTGTCTTGCGGTGTGAGCCACATCTATAACAAGACGGTATCTGTTGGGATAATTTTTAATAAGCTTTCCGATATTGGGATTTAACATTCTTTAAGCACCTCATTAATTATTTTTGTCTGTCTGTCTGTTTTTAATCTGCTGCTTGCAATTACAGACATTATATCATCGGCAGCCGCCGTAATATTATCGTTTACAACTATATAATCATACTCCGTCGCACGCTTTATTTCACCGAGCGCACTGTCAAGGCGTTTTTTTATCGCCTCGGCGGAATCCGTACCCCTGCCCACAAGCCTTCTTTTAAGCTCGCAGAACGAGGGTGGCATTATAAATATGCTCACAGCCTCTGGCAGTTTTTTTCTGATTTGCGCCGCACCGTTTACATCAACTTCAATTATTATATCAAAGCCGTCCGCTATCGCGCTTTCAACCGGCTCTCTCGGAGTGCCGTAGTAATTCCCCACAAACTCGTTGTGCTCAAGCAATCGGTCGTTTTCAATCATTTCCTCAAATTCTTCTCTTGAAATAAAATGATATTTTTCACCCTCTCGCTCGCCGGGACGCATACCTCTTGTTATCGAGGAAATCGAGAATTTCAGATCAGGCTTATTTCTGAACAGTTCGGCTAAAACCGTATCCTTACCGGAGCCTGACGGACCCGAAATAATAAAAACGCCGCCTTTATTCATCCTCATCCTCCTCGTCTTCAATTACATCCTCGTCCTCGCTCATACGGTTTGCAACCGTCTCGGACTGGAGGTATGTAAGGATAATATGGTCGCTGTCCGTAATAATTACCGCCCGTGTACGCCTGCCGTGGGTTGCGTCTATAAGCGTACCTCTCTCCTTGGCGTCCTGAATAATACGCTTTATCGGAGCGGATTCGGGGCTTACAATGGCTATCATATGGTTGGCTGATACCATATTGCCGAAACCGATATTTACAAGCTTCAAAACAATCACTCTTTCCGCAAAAATTACTCTATGTTCTGTATCTGTTCTCTTATTTTCTCGATTTCGGATTTCATATCCACAACGGCACGGGTAATATCAACATCCTGCGCCTTTGAGGCGATAGTATTCGTTTCACGGTTCATTTCCTGAACTATAAAATCAAGCTTTCTTCCGACCGCGTCGCCGTCGCCAAGCAGATCGGTAAGCTGTGATATATGGCTTTTAAGCCTTACGGTTTCCTCAGCAACCGCCACCTTATCCGCAAATATTGCGGTCTCCGTAAGCAGGCGCTGTTCGTCTACGCTTTTGTCATCGAGCAGCTCTCTTATCTTCTTTTCAAGGCGTTCACGGTAATTTTTAACCGTTTCGGGCGAGCGTTCCTCGATAAATTCGACATTTTCAAGGATAGTCTTTGTTCTTGAAAGAACATCCTCTTTAAGCTTTTCACCCTCTGTGGCTCTCATAAGCACAAAGCTGTTCAAAGCCTCCTCTGCCGCCTTTAAAACGGTTTTTGTTACCGCCTCGTCGGAGAGCGTGCGTTTTTTAACGGTCAAAAAATCGGGCAGCAGTATAAGTGAAGACATTTTAACATCGTTTTTAATGCCGTATTTGCGTGAAGCTTCTTTTACCGCTTTTTTTAAAGCGGCGGCATAATCCCCGTTTACCGATACCTCCGTACTGCCTGCACCCGTATCGTCAAAAAGCACGGATACCTCTACCTTGCCCCTTTTGATATTCTGAGCGCAAAGGTTTTTTAACTTTTCTTCAAGAAAGCCGAAACCCTTAGGCAGGCGTGAAGTAATTTCCAAATACCTGTGATTTACGGACTTAATTTCAACCGTGACATCAAGCCCGTTATCCGATACCTTTGCCCGTCCGAAGCCGGTCATACTCCTGACCATATGAAATTACACTTCCAAACATAAATTATTCATATTATTTTATCAAAAAACGCAGTGTAATGTCAACCTTTTAAGCGGTTTGTAACCTTTTTTTAACATATTTTTAAAAAAAAGCGGCAAAAGCCGCCTTTTGAGCGTGTCGAAAAGTCGACACGCTCTTGGTCGGGAATGCCGTTCGCTCGAAAATCAATGATTTTCGGACTACACTCTATCCCCGCCAATACCACCCCTGTATCCTTGAAAACCCCTTAATAAGCGATTTTTCGCTTACAAGATGTTTTTCCGCCGCACGTGTCAGCGGAAAAACCATATGCGGCGTGAACGCCGCAACAAAATCAAATTAAGGTTTATAGATAGATTGAAAGGCGGCAAAAGCCGCCTTTTCACTTAGATCACTTTACCGAAAAATCAAATTTCCCGTCTTTAAAATCGCAAATTACCGTATCCCCGTTTTTAACCGTTCTGTCAAGTATTTTTTCGCTTAAAGCGTCCTCAATGCTGTTCTGAATTTCACGGCGGAGCGGTCTTGCACCGTACACGGGGTCAAAACCCTTATCCGCAAGGGCATACTTCACGCTGTCCGAAAATTCTATTCTTATATTAAGATTTTTAAGCCTTTCCGACAGTTCATCAAGCATTTTAACCGCAATTTCCGCAATTTGCTCTCGGTCAAGCTTTGAGAATACGATAATATCGTCCACACGGTTTAAAAATTCGGGTCGGAATTCGGATTTAAGCTCTTTAAGCACGAGCTCCTTTACATTTTTTTCTTCCGTATCGGTGCCCGATTCCGCAAAGCCGAAGGACACCTTTTTCTCGGTAATAAGCCGTGCGCCGACATTTGAAGTCATAATTATGACCGTATTTTTAAAGTCCACGGTCCTTCCTTGAGAATCGGTGAGTATACCGTCCTCAAGTATTTGCAAAAGCACATTGAAAACATCGGGGTGCGCTTTTTCGATTTCGTCAAACAGCACCACCGAATACGGTGCTCTTCTCACCTTTTCGGTAAGCTGACCGCCCTCCTCAAAGCCTACATATCCCGGCGGTGAACCGACAAGACGGGAAACTGTGTGCTTTTCCATATATTCGGACATATCAAGCCTTATCATCATACTTTCACTGCCGAACATCGCTTTCGCAAGCGCCTTGCAAAGCTCGGTTTTACCGACGCCCGTGGGTCCTAAGAAAATAAACGAGCCGACGGGGCGTTTTGGGTCTTTAAGACCTATTCTACCGCGCCTTATCGCCTTTGCGACTGCCTTTACCGCATCGTCCTGACCGACAATGGAATTATGAAGCTCATTTTCAAGATTTAAAAGCCGTTCGCTTTCTTCCTCTGTAAGCTTTGTTACGGGAATACCCGTCCAAGAGGAGACCGTTTCGGCTATATCATCGGCTGTTACTTCGCCCGTGACCGAATTCGTCTTACTGTGCCACTCCTCTTTAAGAACTTTATACTGCTCCTTAAGCTTTTTTTCACTGTCTCTCAATGCGGCGGCACGCTCAAATTCCTGCGCGTTTATGGCTTCGTTTTTCTCAGCCTCTGTTTTTTCAATCTGTTCCTCGGTCTCTTTAATCTCCTTAGGAGCGGCGCAGGAAGCAAGACGCACCTTTGAAGACGCCTCGTCTATCAGATCTATCGCCTTATCTGGCAAAAATCTGTCGCTTATATAACGCACAGAAAGCTTTACGGCGGCTTCAATAGCACCGTCTGTAATCCTGACTCTGTGGTGCGCCTCGTACTTATCCTTAAGTCCTTTAAGAATTAAAACGGCGTCCGCTTCCGACGGCTCTGCTACGGTTACAGGCTGAAAACGGCGTTCAAGAGCAGGGTCCTTTTCAATATTTTTGCGGTATTCCGATATTGTGGTAGCGCCTATAAGCTGAAATTCACCGCGGGCAAGCGACGGCTTTAATATATTTGCGGCGTCGGTTGAACCCTCGGCACTGCCTGCTCCGACGAGCGTGTGAACCTCGTCTATGAAAAGTATAATATTTCCCGCGTTTATAACCTCTTCAACAGCCGTTTTTATGCGCTCCTCAAAATCGCCCCTGTACTTTGTTCCGGCAACCATACCGGTTATATCAAGTACGAATACTCTTTTGTTTTCAAGAAGCCCCGGCACCTCGCCGTCCGCTATCTTCTGCGCCAGTCCCTCTACAACAGCGGTCTTTCCGACGCCCGGCTCGCCTATAAGGCAGGGGTTATTTTTAGTGCGGCGGCAAAGTATCTGTATTATTCTTTCAATTTCTTTTTCTCTGCCTATAACGGGGTCAAGCTTGCCCTTTGAGGCTTCCTCGGTCAGATCCCTGCCGTATTTTGAAAGCGTGGGCAGCTTAACATCCTTTTTGCCGGCCGGGGAAAAGCTTTTAGGCTCTCCCGTATCAGCAAGGTCTATACCAGACGCCTTTAAAGCCGCTGAGGTAAGAGACGCCGCGTCCGCGCCGAGCTCCCCTAAAAATCTTATGGCGTAATTATCCCCGTCGCTTAAAATTCCGAGCAGCAGATGCTCCGTACCTACATATTTTTTACCTGTGTCCGCACAGCTTGACATTGCGTTTTCCACAACCCGTTTCGCACGGGGTGTAAAATAATCGGGCGACAGCCTTGTTGGGGTTCCGCATCCGATTTCCGCCCTGATAAGCTCCTCCACACCGTCGGCGGTCACACCTGCTTTATTAAGAAGTGCCGCCGCAAATCCGCCGCCTATTTTAAGAAGCCCCAAAAGCAGATGCTCGCTCCCGACATAAGTGTGTCCCAAAGCCTCGGCAGAGCTTATCGCCAGATTAAGCGCCTCGTTTGCCTTAGATGTGAAACCGTTAAAATTATATTTCAATCGCTATACCTCCTCGGTATCCTTTAATTGCTCCCTTATAAAAGCCGCTCTGTATATATCGTATTCGTTTTCCGCAATGTTACCGTATTTCTTCATAAGCATATGCGGCTGACCTTCGACAAGCAGCTTTACGGGCATTGCCTTTTCCTCTATTATGCCCATACTCACGCCGAGTTTAATCGCCGAAAGTAATTTCATCATTTCCTCGTTTGAAAGAATACGGCAGTTTTTAAGTATTCCGAGTGCTCTGCAGCAAATATCCTCCGCCTTAAGGCGTTCGAGCGCCTCTCTCCCCGACCGTTCTTTCTGAATCAACTGACGGGTTATTATATTAAGATTGCTTATTGCGTTCTTTTCGCTGATTCCGAGCGTAATTTGATTTGAGACCTGATACATTGAAGCCTTGGCTTTCGAGCCTTCGCCGTACATTCCTCTTACCGTAAAGCCTATTTTACCCACGGTATCCGCTATACGCCTTATCTCTCCGTCCGATTCGGTAACGGGCAGATGAAGCATAACCGAGGCTCTCAGTCCCGTTCCGAGGTTGGTGGGGCACTCTGTAAGGAAGCCTAACTCACTGTCAAACGAGAAATGCAAGGCTTCGTAAAGAAAGGTGTCAAGCCGCTCTGCGATATCGTAAGCCTTTTCAAGCTGTAAGCCGCCTAAAATAACCTGTATTCTTATATGGTCTTCCTCGCCTATCATAATACTTATGCTTTCATCATCGGAAAGTATTACCGCACGGCTTAAGGTGCTTTCGGCAAATTCCGGACTTATTATATGCCTTTCCGCCATTGCGCCGATTTCATTTGACGGCACGGAAGCCATATCTATGAATTTAAGGCTTTTAGCATAAGGTGTATTGCTTTCAAGTAGGGCTGACTTAACCCTTTCCATAAGCTCGCGCCTTTGTCCGTCGGTCATTTTTGAAAGAAAAGGCAGACCCGATATATTTCTCGCAAGTCTTACGCGGCAGCTTACGGCAATATCGTCCTCGGGCGCTCTGCCGACATACCAGCTACTCATTTTCCTTTTCCTCCAATTTCTTTATTTTATCCCTTATAACAGCCGCTTCCTCAAACCGTTCCTCGCTTACAAGCCTATTCATTTCCATACGCAGTGTATCCGCGCTTTCGGGTTTCGGTCTTACCGTAAGCGGCGCACTGTTCGGTATTTTGCCCGTATGCCTGACCGTTCCGTGTATCCTTTTAAGATACGGCGCCAATTCGGCACCGAAAGTTTTGTAACATTCGGCACAGCCCATTTTGCCGGTCTTTGCGATTTCCGCAAAGGTAGAGCCGCAAACGGGACATTTCTTTTGGTTCTCGTTTATCATAAGCTCCGAAGCGTCGCCGAGAACCGACGCGAGCATATTATAAAGTCCGCCCTTGTAAAGCGAGCCTGTTTTTTCGGCACATTCGGGGCAGAGATTGCTCTCTGTTACAACCCCGTTAATTATGCGCTTTATATGTGTTGTTGCGGCGTTTTTTCCGCATTTATCGCAAAGCATAGTCTACCTCCTATTTGATTTGCGTAAGCAGCATTTGTTTAAGCAATGCCGCACGGAGTTTGTCCCTGCTTTCAACGGGAACAGACTGCATAACATTACCCGAAACCGCCGAGGCTATAAGCAAAGCCACATCGGGCGTTATTATTTTTGACTCGATACAGTTTTCTATTACTATTCTTGTAGTCATAGCGTCAACCGAATCGCCTATTGAATTTATTATGTGCATTAGCGCCGAGGTATGATTAAGCACAACTCGCTTTATGCGGATATAACCCCCGCCACCCCTGCGGCTTTCGATTATATAGCCGTGCTCCGGCGTAAAACGGGATGACAGCACATAGTTTATCTGGCTCGGCGCACAGCCTATATTATTGGCAAATTCGTTGCGCTGTATTTCGGCGGTATTTGCGCCCGATTCATTCAGCATCCTTATTATTTCGTGTGTTATCAAATCACTCATTCTCATATTAACATCCTCCACTGACCTTTACTGACTTTAATTATACACCATAGTCAGTAAAAGTCAAATGTTTTTTCGCGATAGTTCGGTAACACAAATTATTAAACCGACATAGTATGTGATGAAGACAAAAAGGAGGTCTTTAATATGTGTAACAATAATTGCTTTGGCGGTAACGGCTGTACTTGGATCATAATCCTTATACTCATCCTCGTATGCTGCGGCGGCTGCGGCGGTTGCGGAAGCAACAACGGCTGCGACAACGGCTGCGGATGCGGCTGCTAATACACAGCGGTAGCGAAAAAGAGAACGCCCACAGGCGTTCTCTTTTTCATAAATAAATATTTAATTTATCAATTAAGGCTTTGGTCGCCTCGGGCGTATTTTTAAGCGGAAAATCTATCCCCCGCTTATCGTATTTTGAAGCGCAAAGCTTTCGAAACGGCAAAAGCTCAATTTCCGAAACACAGCTGTAACGAGAGACAATTTCATTAAGCCTTTTTACGCTGTCCGAATTATCGTTAAGACCGGGTATAATAACTTGTCGTATACGGGTCGTTATTTTTCTCTTTTCCAACTGCTCCAAAAACATAAGTGGCGCTTCTATTCCGCAGCCTACATATTTTCTGTAATCATCATCGTATGAATATTTTATGTCCAAAAGGCAGTAATCGGTATAATCAAGCACATTTCCGTTGTCCTTAATACAGCCCGAGGTATCAAGACAGGTGTTAATACCGTTTTTACGGCAAAGCCTTAAAATCTCTGCCGTAAATTCCTGCTGTAAAAGCGGCTCGCCGCCCGACAGGGTAATACCGCCATCTTTACCGAAGTATTCTTTATATCTGAAAGTTCTGCGGACAATCTCCTCCGCGGTGTACAGCGTGCCGCCTTTTTTATCCCATGTTTCGGGGTTGTGACAGCACACGCACCTGAGCGGACAGCCCTGTAAAAACGCCACAAACCTTACACCCGGTCCGTCAAGTGTACCGAGGGTCTGAAATGAGCTTATTCTACCCTTTATATCGCCGCTCATTACATAGCCTCGTGGAATGTACGGCTTATGACCTCTCTTTGCTGTTCGCGGGAAAGCTTGTGGAAGTTTACGGCGTACCCCGATACCCTGATGGTAAGGTTCGGGTATGCGGTCGGGTCGTTATACGCCTCAACCAAGGTTTGCCTGTTAAGCACATTAACATTGATGTGATGCGCTTTTTTGGCAAAATATCCGTCAAGCACGGAAACCAAGTTGTCTATTCTCTCGCCCTTTGTTCTGCCGAGCGTATCGGGAGTTATTGAAAAAGTATTTGAAATACCGTCACGGCAGTCGTCATAAGAAATTTTCGCAACAGAATTAAGTGAAGCGAGCGCACCGTTTTCCTCCCTGTTATGCATTGGGTTTGCGCCCGGCGCAAAAGGAGCGCCCGCTTTTCTGCCGTCGGGCGTGGCTCCGGTATGCTTGCCGTACATAACATTCGATGTAATTGTAAGCACCGAAAGCGTATGCTCCGCATTTCGGTAGGTCGGAGTTTTTCTGAGCTCGGTTATCATAAGGTGCGTAAGCTCTTTTGCTATTTTGTCAACACGATCGTCGTCATTACCGTATTTCGGGAAATCGCCCTCGGTTTTAAAATCAACGATATATCCGTTTTCATCCCTTACGGGGCGCACCTTTGCATATTTAATTGCCGAAAGCGAATCGGTTATAACCGAAAGCCCCGCAACTCCGAACGCCATAAATCTGTGAACCGCACTGTCGTGAAGCGCCATTTGCGACTGCTCGTAGGCGTATTTGTCGTGCATATAGTGAATAACATTCATTGTATTGACATAGAGCCTCGAAAGCCACACGGCATATTCCGCAAATCTTTCATAAACCTTGTCGTAATCGAGAATTTCACCGTCAAAGGGCTTCATCTGCGGTCCTATGCTTTTTCCGCTTGCAGTGTCATATCCGCCGTTAAGAGACAAAAGCAAGAGCTTTGCAAGATTGCACCTTGCACCGAAAAACTGCATTTGTTTACCTATCTTCATAGCGGAAACACAGCAGGCTATTGCGTAATCGTCGCCGTATATCGGGCGCATTACATCGTCGTTTTCATATTGGATCGAATCGGTATCGCAGGAAATCTTCGCACAGTATTTTTTAAAGCTGTGCGGCAGATCCTTAGCCCAAAGAACCGTAAGGTTAGGCTCGGGCGCCGATCCCAAGGTATAAAGCGTATTAAGCATACGGTAGCTGTTTTTTGTAACAAGGGTTCTGCCGTCCTCACCCATACCGCCAACGCTTTCGGTTATCCACATAGGGTCGCCGCCGAAAAGCTCGTTATATTCCGGAGTGCGCAGGTGTCTTGCAATACGGAGCTTTATAACAAAATCATCCATAATTTCCTGCGCTTCCTTTTCGGTAAGCCTGCCGTTCTTAAGGTCACGCTCGATATATATGTCGAGGAATGTGCTTACTCTGCCGAGCGACATTGCGGCGCCGTTTTGCTCCTTAATAGCCGCAAGATACGCAAAATAGGTCCACTGTACTGCCTGACGGGCGTTCTCTGCCGGTTCACTTATATCAAAGCCGTACATAGCCGCCATTTCTTTAATGCCGCCGAGCGCCTTTATCTGCTGAGACAGCTCTTCGGCAAGGCGTATATGCTCCTCGTCAAAATTAAACTCCGCCAAACCGCGCTTGTCCTTTTTCTTTTCCTCAATAAGCCTGTCAATTCCGTAAAGAGCGACTCTCCTGTAATCGCCTATAATTCTTCCCCTGCCGTAAGCATCGGGAAGTCCCGTTATAAGGTGGCAGTGTCTGGCGGCACGCATTTCGTCTGTGTAAGCCGCAAAAACGCCGTCATTGTGGGTGGTTCTGTATTCAAACTGCTTTTCTATACTGTCGCTTAGGGTATAGCCGTAAGCCTCACAGGCCTGCCTTGCCATACGCAGTCCGCCGAAGGGGTTTACTCCCCTTTTAAGCGGTCGGTTGGTCTGCATACCTACGATTATTTCCTTTTCCTTATCAATATATCCGGGCGAATACGAGGTAAGACCCGACACCGTCTCGGCGTCAACATCGAGCACGCCGCCGAACTGTCTTTCAACCTCAAACAGAGTGTTGACTCTGCTCATAAGTTCCTTTGTGCGTTTGGTGGCACCGCACAAAAAGCTGTCGTCTCCCTTATATTCGTGATAATTGTGCTGTATAAAATCACGGACATTTATTTCATCCTGCCATGCTCCTGGTAAAAATTCTTCCCAATTCTTATGCGTCATATATTTTCAACCTCCGTCCAAGTATATAAATACTACTATATATTGCGTTTAAAGTCAACAACAAACTCTACATTTTGTTGTATTGTTACACAAAAAAATAATAATCGCAGTATTTTTGTGCAAATCACCGCTTTTTAAAAATAATAATTGATATTAGACCTGATTTGTGTTAGTATTAAACACAGTAATGACTTATTAAAGGGTGAGTAAAATGAAAACGGTAGTATCTGTAATAGGTAAGGACTCTGTCGGCATTATTGCGAAGGTAAGCGCCGTATGCGCCGAGTGCAACGCAAATATTGTGGACATAACACAGTCCGTGCTTCAGGATATGTTTGTAATGGTTATGCTTACGGAAATAGGCTCGCTTAACTGCTCCTTTGCCGAATTTTCCGATAAAATGAAAAATATCGACGGCGGCAACGGGCTTGATATCCGTGTTATGCACGAGGATATTTTCAACTCAATGCACCGAATTTAAAAGGAGTATTAACACGATGCTTAACATAAACGATATAATGGAAACCATCAGTATGATTTCCGAGGAAAAGCTTGACATTCGCACAATAACAATGGGTATTTCCCTGCTTGACTGTGCGGATTCCGATATAAAGCGTTCCGCCGAGAAGGTTTACGATAAAATCACCCGTCTTGCCGGCAATCTTGTTAAAACGGGCGAGGACATTGAAAAGGAATACGGTATACCGATTATCAATAAGCGTATTTCGGTAACACCTATCGCTTTGCTTGCGGCGGCAGGCGGCGACCCCGTGATATACGCAAAAGCTTTGCAAAAAGCGGCGGACGCTACGGGCGTAAATTTTATAGGCGGATATTCAGCACTTGTACATAAGGGCTTCTCGGCAGGCGACAAGGCGCTTATAAGATCCATTCCCGAGGCACTTTCGGTAACGGAGAATATTTGCTCGTCCGTAAACATAGGCTCAACCAAATCGGGTATTAATATGGACGCCGTTAAGCTTATGGGCGAGGTTGTAAGGGAAACCGCCGAAAAGACCGCAGACCGTGACTGTATCGGCTGTGCAAAGCTGGTTGTTTTCTGCAATGCCGTTGAGGATAACCCCTTTATGGCAGGAGCTTTCCACGGTGTCGGCGAGCCGGACTGCGTTGTCCATGTAGGCGTATCGGGTCCGGGCGTTGTTCAGGCGGCGCTTAAAAAATGCCCCGACGGCGATTTGGGCAGCCTTGCCGAGATTATCAAACGAACCGCATTTAAAATTACAAGAATGGGTCAGCTTGTGGGAACAGAAGCTTCAAAGCGGCTCGGCGTTCCGTTCGGAATAGTCGATCTGTCGCTCGCCCCCACCCCCGCCGTCGGCGATTCGGTGGCGCACATACTTGAGGAAATGGGACTTGAGACCTGCGGAATACACGGCACGACCGCGGCGCTCGCTCTTCTTAACGACGCGGTTAAAAAGGGCGGCGTAATGGCTTCCTCCTCCGTGGGCGGTCTTTCGGGCGCTTTTATACCCGTAACAGAGGACGCAGGTATGATAAACGCCGCCCGTTCGGGCGAGCTGTTGCTTGAAAAGCTTGAAGCTATGACTGCTGTTTGCTCGGTCGGTCTTGATATGATTGCGATACCGGGCGAAACACCTGCCGAGGTTATCTCCGCAATAATTGCGGACGAAGCCGCAATAGGTATGGTAAATTCCAAAACAACCGCCGTGCGTGTTATACCGGCAATCGGCAAAAAAGCCGGAGAAGAGCTTAATTTCGGCGGTCTTTTGGGTTCGGGTCCGATAATGAAGGTTCACCTTGATAAAAGCCCCAAAAAGTTTATAGACCGTGCCGGAAGAATACCGGCGCCGCTTCAGAGCCTTAAAAACTGATATGAACAATATTATTTTAATCGGTATGCCGGGATCGGGGAAAAGCACATCCGGCGTTATCCTCGCAAAAGCGGCAGGTATGGAATTTGTTGATACCGACCTTTTGATACAGCAAAAAACAGGTAAAAGGCTTCAGGAAATAATCGACGGCTTTGGTATTGACAGCTTTTTAAAGACCGAAAGCGATATTCTTACCGATCTTTCCTGTAAAAACAGCGTGATTTCAACAGGCGGCAGCGCCGTCTGCACCGAAAAGGCTATGCGGCATCTTAAAGAAATGGGTACCATCGTCTTTTTGGATGTCCCTGTTGCCGAGCTTAAACGGCGTATAAGCAATATAACCACAAGAGGTATCGCAATGCCTAAAGGTCAAACCCTTGAAGCACTTTTTGATGAGCGTCTGCCGCTTTATAAACGGTATGCCGATATTACCGTAGACGGCACCGACACCGAAAAAGCCGTGGAAATTATACTTGAAAAATTAAACGGAGCTGTTCTGTGAAGAACAGCTCCGTTCGGTTTTTAGATAAGCCTTAGTTTTATTTTGTTGCGGCGTTAACAACGCATTTTTTGTTTTTCCGTTATTTATTCCTTTATTTCCGCAATGGTGACGCCGTTCTCACCTTCGCCGAAGGTTCCCGTTCTGAACGACGAAATGTTTTTATGATTTCTGAGATGTGCCTGAACCGCTTTCCTCAAAGTCCCTGTTCCCTTTCCGTGAATTACCGTTATGGTGGTTATACCAGAAAGCACAGCGTTGTCGATATACTTATCAAGCTCCATAATTGCCTCGTCGGACGCCATACCCCTTAAATCAACCTCGCCCGAAACGGTGCGCTGACCTCTTGAAACAAGACCCGTGACACGCCTTGTTTTCTTAAATTCTGTGGTCGGTGCGTTTTTGCTTTTAAGCCGCAGATTTTCAAAATCCACCCACATTTTAATAGAGCCGGACATTACAAGCGCTTTTTTGTCTTTGGGTTTTATGTCAACCACGGTGGCGTCCCTGTTAATATCCGCTATGAGAACTATATCACCGTTATTAAGCTCTGTTACCGCCTCTCCGACGGCTTTTTTGGTCCTTACGGGGTCGGAGCTCTTTTCAAGCTCGTTTACGGTGGCTTTGTAAGCGGCGCGTGCCTTTTGTGCGACAGCCGCCGCATTTTCGGCGTTAAGTTGCTTTTTCATATCCTCAAGCTCGTTTAAAAGCAATGCGGATTTGTTACGCGCGTTTTCTATGATTCTGCCGGCGTCCTCCCTTGTTTTTTCCAAAAGCTTTTCTTGCTTAAGTTCAAGGTCATGCTCCTGCTGTTCGGATTTTTTCTTTGCCTGTTCAAGCTTTATGCGAAGTTCCTGCGCCTTTTTACGCTCTTCCTCCGCTTGTCGCCTTGCATTTTCAAGCGAGCCTACTACCCTTTCAAACCGCCTGTCCTCGTCCGAAACCTCTTTTTCCGCCGCGTCTATAATATCCGCATTTAACCCCAACCGTTTTGAAATGGCGAAGGCGTTTGAACGCCCCGGCATTCCGATAATCAGGCGATAGGTCGGCTTTAAGGTTTTTACATCGAATTCGCAGGAAGCATTTTCAACCCTTTCGGTGTCTATCGCATAAGATTTAAGCTCGGGATAGTGCGTTGTTGCGGCAACCTTGGCGCCGACAGACGACAAATGCATTAAAATTGCCTTTGCGAGGGCGGCACCCTCGACAGGGTCGGTTCCCGCGCACAGCTCGTCGAAAAGTACGAGAGAATTGCTGTCCGCATTTTCCGTTATTGATATTATGTTAACCATATGTGAGGAAAAGGTCGAGAGCGACTGCTCAATGCTTTGTTCGTCGCCTATATCGGCAAAGACCTTTTCAAAAACGGAAATACGGCTTCCGTCGTCGACGGGAATCATAAGTCCGCACATTGTCATTACGGTAAGCAGTCCTATTGTTTTAAGCGTTACGGTTTTACCGCCGGTGTTAGGACCTGTTATTACAAGAGTGTCATACTCGCCGCCCAGTTCCACCGTTACAGGTACTACCGTTTTATAGGAAATAAGCGGATGCCTTGCCCGTTTTAAAAATATATGCCCGTCCTTATTGATAATAGGGAGCGAGGCTTTCATTTTATACGCAAGCTTTGCCTTTGCAAAAGCCATATCTATGGCGCAAAGAGCCTTATATGAGGATATAATACTGTCGGCAGAGCCGCCTGCATCCGATGATAATTCAGATAATATCCGTTCGATTTCCTCCTGCTCACGGGATTTTAAGACCCTAATTTCATTATTTGTTTCAACTACCGACATCGGTTCTATAAAAATTGTAGAGCCTGTCGCCGAGGTATCGTGCACAACTCCGTTTATCTGACCCTTGTATTCCGATTTAAGAGGCACCACATATCTGCCGTCGCGCTGTGTTATAATGGCGTCCTGCAAGTATTTCGCCGTTGGTCCTCTTACAATTCTTTCAAGTATTTCACGGATCTTGGCGGACTTTGCCGTAAGCTTCCGTCTTATATCATACAGCGCCTGCGAAGCGTTATCGTTAAGCTCTTCTTCGGATTTTATCGCAAAATTTATCTTATCCTCAAGATATTTATTAGGTATTAACGAATAAAAATAATCCTCAAGCGAGGTATCCTTTAAGCCGCCGCAGTTTTCACGCCAGACCTTAACTCCCCTTATTATTCTGAGCGTCTCCGCAATATCAAGCAGCTCCTTAATTGAAAGCACCGCCGACGCCTGTGCCCTTTTAAGAGGAGATGAAACATTTTTTGCCGCACCGAATGAGGGGGCGGAGTATTTAGACATAAATATATATGCGTCGTTTGTCTTGTCAAGCGACGCCTTTACTTCCTCAAAATCGCTGGACGGTGTAAGCGAAAGCGCATTTTCCGCCGTATCCGCAAGTCCTGCCTGCAAGGATAACAATTCAAGTATTTTATCAAGTTCCAGCGTTTTAGCATTTCTTGAAATATCGTATTTCATTTTTTCTCCTTAATGCTCTCGTAAAAGTCAAGCGCCGTAAATCTGCGGTCGCTTTGAACCGTAATGTACCTCCCCGTTATATCCGAAAGAAACTCCGCCTGTTTATCTGGGATACTGAAGGAATAAAGCTTTTCGAAACGGGAATAAACTATATGACGCATAGCCGACAGCACGGTTTTTGAAACAGGCTGTATCTGCTGATTTTCAGGCTTACATTCACCGCAATATATTTTGCCGTTAAGAAAGTCAAAATACATTATGTCATCCTCGAATTTTCCGCACCCGTCACAAGCCACAAGGTCTGGCATAAAGCCGGAAACAGCGGCGGTTCTTAATTCGGTTATCGCTTTAATAAGCGCGGGAGTGCGCTCGCCTCCGCTTAAAAAATGCAGTGAGTTTAAAATCAGTCTGAAAAATTCCGTGCCCTCGCCGCCATCCGATGAAAAAATTGCGGCAAGCTCGCAAAAATACTGTGCCAAAGCCAACTGCTCTATATCGCATCCGCTGCCGAAAAATATTCTTATCGGCACGGCTTCCCTTATTTTGTATGTATCCTTTTTTTTAACTAAGGTAAAGCTTGAATAAGAAAGCAGACTTGTGGCGGTACATCGCCTTGATTTTACCGACACCGCCCCCGAGGCAAACGCACGGATAATGCCGTAATCACGAGTAAAGAGAGTAACCAAACGGTCACTCTCCCCCACCTTCATCTCTCTTATAACCAGTGCCTCTGTTGTAAAACGATTCGCAGTCTCGCTCACCCGTGCCGTTCTCCTTGCGTGAATTTACAAAGTTAAGATAATCGTCAACCCTGCCGCTTTTTAAAAAATCATTCCAATAATTTTCGGTTTTCATTTTATCGCCTGCCAAATTCAAGATAACATTAAAAGTGTCTGTAAGCTATCTTAATTTATAACAGGTAATAAAAGTCAATCAAGTCCGAAGGTGTGAATCAGTCCCTGACGGTTGCGCCAGTCTTCCTTGACCTTGACCCAAAGCTTGACCGACGCAGGTATGCCGAAAAATTTTTCAATATCGTGTCTTGCAAGCGTTCCGACCTTTTTAAGCATTGAACCGCCTTTACCGATTACAATACCCTTATGCGATTCCTTTTCGCATATTATCGCCGCCTCAATTTCAAGTATAGGTTCGCCGTCCGCCTTATCACGCTCATAAAAGCGTTCAAGGTCCACAGCAATACCGTGCGGGACCTCTTTATCAAGAAGCCGCAAAAGCTTTTCTCTGATCATTTCGGCAACCATTACTTTTTCGGGTTGGTCGGTAACATCACTGTCGGCAAAATAATGGTGGGACGGCTTTAAATACTTGCCGAGCTCCTCAAGAAGCAAATCGGTTCCGTCGCCCGTCTTTGCGGAAAGCGGAACGACCGCGTCAAAATCAAATTCACGCATATAAAGCGGAATAAGGCTTAACAGCCTGTCCTTTTTTTCAAGTAAATCAATTTTATTGATTGCAAGCACCGCTTTAAGCTTTCTGCGTTTAAGTTCGCCTATAAGTTCCGCCTCCGCCGGCGGAATACCGTCGGTTAAGCTGAATTTGGGAGCCGCATCCACAACAAGCACGGCGGCGTCAACATCAGCCATACCGTCGCCCACGGCTTTATTCATATTTTTGTCAAGCATATTTCTCGGCTTATGAAAGCCCGGCGTATCAATAAAAACAAGCTGGTCGGTGCCGTTTGTATGCACACCCATTATACGGGTTCTTGTAGTCTGCGGCTTATCTGAAACTATCGCCACCTTAGTGCCGAGTATCCTGTTCATAAGCGACGACTTTCCCACATTCGGTCTGCCGATTATGGTTATAAAAGCTGATTTTTCTTTCATTTATCCGTTCCTATATGTATCAGATTTTATTGAGCGCAAGACCGAGCGCGTCAAGCACTTTTTCTTCCTTTTCACGCATAACCGTCTTTTCAAGTCCGCCCTTTTCGTGGTCATAGCCTAAAAGGTGAAGCATTGAATGTACGGTAAGGAAAGCTATTTCTCTTTCAAGGCCGTGACCGTACAGGTCTGCCTGAGCATAAGCGTGTTCAACCGATATTACTATATCACCGAGCATTTTAGCGCCTGTTTCGGGGTTAACATCATAAACTCCGTTTTCTCCGAGCGGGAATGACAGAACATCGGTAGAAGACTCGATTTTACGGAATTTTGTGTTCATTTCCTTAATCATTTCATCATTAACAAGCGTTACATTTACTTCCGCGGAATCCTCAAAGCCCTCTAACTTCAGGGTTGCTATGCAGGACTTTCTTATAAGAAGCCTTGTTCCCGTGGGGAGCTTGATTTTCTTTTGCTCATCGGTGATGTTAACTTTAATACTCATTTCTTTTCAGCACTTCTTTCATAAGCTTTTATAATTTCCTGAACGAGCCTGTGGCGGACAACATCCTTACCCGTCAGGTAATGAATTGCGATATCATCAACATTTTTAAGAATTCTTACAGCCTCTTTAAGCCCCGAACGCTTGCCGTCCGGCAGATCTATCTGCGTTACATCTCCCGTGACGACCGCCTTTGAATTAAAACCGAGCCTTGTAAGAAACATTTTCATCTGCTCACCTGTTGTATTCTGTGCCTCGTCAAGTATTATAAAGCTGTCGTCAAGCGTTCGTCCTCTCATATACGCAAGCGGCGCAACCTCAATATCGCCCCGTTCCTGGCATTTCTGAAAGTTCTCGGCGCCGAGCATTTCGAAAAGCGCGTCGTAAAGCGGTCTTAAATACGGGTCTACCTTCTGCTGCAGGTCGCCCGGAAGAAAGCCTAACTTTTCGCCCGCCTCAACCGCAGGTCTTGTAAGTATTATACGGTTTACCTCTTTTGCCCTGAAAGCGCTGACGGCGCAGGCGACCGCAAGGTAGGTTTTGCCCGTACCGGCAGGTCCGACGCCTATCGTTATCGTATTATTCTTTATAGCGTCTATATAGCGGCGCTGACCTATTGTTTTAGGCTTTACAGGCTTACCCTTTGAGGTAATGCAAACGCAGTTTGCGTCCGTCACGGCGTCGATTTTGCTTTCCTCGCCGTCCTCAACCAAAGAAGCTACATAATTGACATCACGGTCGGTTATTGTTTCGCCCTTATTTATCATAGTAAGCAGAGCCTCAACGGTACGCACGGCGTTCATAACCGCAGTAACTTCACCTCTGATTTTTATCTGACTGCCGTGTGAGGTTACGGTAACTCCGTACTTTTTCTCAATCTGCTTAATGTTCTCATCAAAATTCCCGAACAAATTAACGATTTGCTCTATGCGTTCAATATCGACCGTCTGCTCAAACAAGCTGTTATCTCCTTAGTTTCCTTTTATAATATTATACCACAATTTTTCTCAATTTCCAGTATTAAATAACAGAATATCCTCCGTCGCAATGTCTTCGGACGCCGAAATTACCGTTTTTAACCTCATACCGCCCTCAATTTCGTCAAATTCACGGTTTTCGACCTCAAAATCGCTTGTTTTTTCTACTTTTACCCTTTCGGTAAAAAGCCTTAAAAGCTCGTTTTCAAGCTGTTTTTTGTCTAATTTTTCGGTTTTTTCCTCCAAAATTTCAAAGCGCCGTGTGTATATTCTAAGCGGCAGTCCGTTACCGAAAAGCGATACTCTTTCTGTTTTAAGACAGCTTTCATATTCTTCATTTACACAGCCGAGGTAAAGCGGTATTTTAAAACCGAAAAGCTCAATAACCCGTTTGTTTATAACTTTTCCCGTTTTCACCTTTTCTTTCTTAACATAGCCTGCCGAAACGGTTATTTCCCGTTGTGTTTTCGCTTCGATTTTACCGATGGAATGTACGAATTTTACATTATTCTCATTTTCAATAACGCCTGATACCAAAAGGTCGCCCTTTTTTACGGTATCACCAGCCTTTACAACGCAGTTTCCCGCGGTTACATCTATTTTTGTTATAATGCCGTCCGCCTTTGCCTTTAAATTTGACGGTTTACCGGTTTCTTTTAAGCTCTCTTTCATTTCGCTTACATTAACGGTAATTTTGCAGCCCTCAACATTAAATGCCGCCCATGAAAGTCCGTCGACACTGAGTAAAAGCTTTTGCCCCGCGTTTTTCGGATTAAATCCGCGCTTTTTCATTCCCTCCTTAACGCCGAGCTGTTCGCAGGCGGTAAGTATTTTTTCTGTATTTACTCTTTCGTTTCCGACAACATCTATTGTCCATACAAAGCAGGACAGAAGCTTTAAAACAGCAAAAAATACTACAACACCGACTAAAATTCCGTAACGCTTTCTGTACCTTGCCGCAAGAAACGGCAGCCCGATTTTTTTGATTATGTGGATTTTAAGTCTTTTACCCGAGACTGCGGTACGCACCGCCTTAAAGCATTTAACCGTCATACGGCAATAAAGCTTCTTGCCGGACCGCCTTATATGCCAAAGCGTTATACCGTTTTTTACGCATATATTTATAAAGCATTCGGCATTTTCTCCGGATATTTCAAGCTCGACAAAACCGTTTGCCAGCCTATACAAAAGCAACATTTATATCACCTACACACAAAACTCCGCGGAAGAAATTTTCCCTCTTACCGTTATGGTAGTTCCCTCAAAGCAGGATATATCAAAATCAGTTCCGCAAAGTATGAGCGCTCCCCTGTTGAGTCTCAGTTTAATATATTCGCCGCTGTATTCAAGCACCCCGCGACATCCCTCAACCGTGATCTCCCGATTGCCGAAAAGCTCAATGTGCGGACCTTTTACCATATCGGCGTTTACATTTTTTTCGGCATAGCTGAAAATCCGCCATTTTTCCTTTGCCTTTTGCGATACAAACTTAAATTTTTTCGACACTTGGCACACTCCCCTGCAATTAATGTTATGAAAATATTGTTATAATAATTCTCAAAAGCATATAGTTATTTAAGGAGAGTTGCGTATGAAAGGTATATCCGCTTTACCGAGAATAATTTTAACCGTCTGCTTTTTTATGCTTATTCTGCTTATGCTGGCAGAACCTGATATATCCGCTGCCGGTGTGGCGGAGGGCATACTTATTTCGGGAAGAATAATAATTCCGTCTCTGTTTCCCTTTACGGTGTGCGTGCTGTTTTTAAGCAATTCGGGGTTTTTCGGCTGCTTAAAAGCCGTCTCGCCGCTCACAAAAAGAGCTTTCGGCATATCGGGAGAAATGTTTTCTGTTATGATTTTAAGTATGATAGGCGGATACCCGATAGGTGCAAAGCTGTTAAACGATTCTGTTGAAAACGGGCGGATCACTCCCGAAAACGCGGGAGTAATGCTTAATTACTGCGTCAATGCCGGTCCGGCGTTTATAGTTATAGCAGTAGGAAACGGCATATACGGCTCAAAGGCTGTCGGTTGGGTTTTGCTTACGGCGCATATTGTATCATCATTCATAATAAGCGTTTTCTGTTCATTCCTGATGAAAAAAGACAACTGCTCCGAAGAAAAAAAATTACATATTCCATCGCCGTCGGATAATTTTGTAATATCTTCGGCTTCTGCCGCAAAAGCGGTATTCGGCATTTGCGGTTATGTAATCTTTTTCTCATCTTTAAATTCTTATCTTACTTACTATTCGGAGAAATATCACATTTTAAAATATATTTCCGCATTAACAGAGGTTACAAATGGGGTTTACGGTGTAAAAAGCGTGCTTTCGGCGGCTTTTTTGTTAGGCTTTGCGGGGTTAAGCATATGGTGTCAGGTTTTAAGCGTTGGCAAAAAAATTAAATTCAAGACTATGCTTTTCATCGGCTTTCGCATAGCACACGGTGCATTGTCGGCCGTTATAACAAAAATTCTCATTAAGTGCTTTAAAATAACCGTCCCGACAAGCACCGCACCCGTTTTTAAGCCGTACCGCGGCGGCGCCGCACTTAGTTTTTCAATGCTCAGTATGGTAATTATTTTAATAATATCGCTTTATTACAAAAATAATACTGGAAAAATCATCGACGATATCGTATAATATTTTCGGTGATAAGAATGTCTGATATGTTTAATAAAAAGCTGCCGCACTCGTGCAGCTATTGCGTGCACGGCAAAAGGTCTCCTATGAACAATGAAATTCTTTGCATAAAACACGGCGTTACCGAGCTTAGGGACTCCTGCCGACACTATAAATACGACCCTCTTAAACGGGTGCCCGAACGAATTAAAATAGCGGATAACTATAAGCCCGAGGATTTTTCGCTTTAGGCAAAAATTTTTGTTGACAAATGCGTTTTCTATGGTATAATAGTGTTTGTTCTATGGTGGATGTAGCTTAGTTGGTTAAAGCGCCAGTTTGTGGCACTGGAGACCGTGGGTTCGAATCCCATCTTCCACCCCATAATTTAAGGCACGCTTGCCGTGCCGTTCTCCTATCGTCCGTTGCTGCCGTACAGCGGCGGAATTTTTTTAACAAAACTTAAATATTGGGGTGTCGTCAAGCGGTAAGACACAGCACTTTGACTGCTGCATTCGTAGGTTCAAATCCTGCCACCCCAGCCATAAATCGGCAAGCATAAAAAATGCTTGCCGATTTTACTTTTTACCATTCACTTTTCTTGCCGACGTGCCTCCCTTAAAATGGAGGTGGGCCTCGTTAAGGCAAGCCGGAGGGATTTTTTTGTAGTTATACGGAATTTAAATAGGAAGTGCGCGATTGTTAATCCCTCAGTCTGTTCGCATTGCTCACAGCCAGCTCCCTTTACAATGGAGCCTTTTTTGTCGCTTCGCGACGTTTCCCACACCGTGGTGGGAATCACCCTTTTTAGGGAAGCCTGATTTAATCCCTCAGTCACCTGCGGTGACAGCTCCTGACGGGAGGAGTCCCATTTGTCATCTTTTCTTATATAAGACAAGCTCCGGATTTTTGCCGTTGTCATAGGCTTCCTTGAACTGTGCCAGCGTCTGCGTTCTTGCAGAAAAGTACATATTCATACCATTCATCCCCTTTGGAGATTTATTCTTATCCAGTATACCCCAACCGTCATATCGCAAGATACGGCGATTGGGGTTCTTTCAGAGTAAATTTATTCTTATATCATCTTACCAGTAATACAGTCATATTGAAATTACTTAATCACAAAAAATTCAACATGCATGTTTTTTGAACCAAATTATGTTTTATTTATTGAGTGTTTGTGAAACTAAATCTAAATATGTACTCAAATTACCTATAACATAATTTTCGGGTTTATCTGTTCCTCCCAGTAAAATCCATGGTTTAAGAATAAATGCTTCTCCATATTTGAGATAGCCAAATAGTGATGTGATTTTTTTAAATTTTTCCTCTTGTAGTAATCCCGATTTTATACTTGGATGATTGAATGCCTCATCAAACAATTCATCTATATTTTTTGTAATCATATCGTTAGTATTGTATTGTGGCTGAAAATAGTACACGTATTGGTTGGCAACACAATACAAAAATAGATCACCAAATGCGGTTGCTACAATAGGAATAAATCTTTTATTGAATTTCCAATTCCAACTTTTAATTATATTAACAGAAGTATCGATATCCAAAATGCTGAAAATACCATCACCGTAGCTTCCAGCGGATAATTTATTCTTTCCTTTCGTAATATAATCAATCGTCGATTGCACTTGATAGTATTCGGTAAGTTTATATTCATCTGAAAATTTCATTTCTATATTCCTTTCGACTAAAAATGATATTTAAAGATGCCTATGGTTGTACAACAAATTAAAATTAACCGGTGAATCTGAAGGCAAAGAACTAACGACATCATAAATAGTATCCTGCCTATATCCATTTTGTCTTCCAATAGAACGGTTTACACCACTATCGCCATATGCTGCCATTCGGAATGGGTCGAGAGCAGAATGACTGACAGCTTGAAGCTTATGTCGCGTTTCATTGTAAAGGGAGCCTTTTATGGGGCTCCGGTTTGTGCTTTTATTTTTTTATTGTTATTCAATAAGTTTCTCTGCTTTGCGCCGCACAGTTCATATTACGAACATAATCGTAAACCGGTTCAAGCTTGCTCTTCGAAAGCGGATATGCGAACTGATAAAGTAGGAATATAAGAGTATAAGTTATTGCGGGAATCAGTGTGCAGATTTTGAGTATTCCCTCGCTTACGCCGTCGACATAGCCGGCGTTTGACATAAGCTGCACATCATAGCCTACCTTGCCGAGAAGCATAAGTCCGCCGTAGTCAGCCGCTGTCTGACCGAGTTTACGGCAGAAGGTATAAACAGCGTATACCGCACTCTCGTTTTTAATTCCGGTCTTATATTCCTGATAGTCGATAACGTCTGCGACAACCGCCCAGTTTGTTATGGAAACGAAGGAATATCCGAAGCCTATAATGAACAGCAGGAAAATAAAAATGCCTGCCTGATCGGGTCTCGGCTTTATAATATAGCACGCTATTGCGGCAAGGGCCGAGAAAAACGCTCCGAATCCGCTGAGCTCCTTTTTGCCGAACTTTTTAACGAGTTTCGGCACAAACGGTATCATAACAGCCATAGGCAAATACTGTGCTACTGTGCCTATAACGGAAAGGCTTGTATTACAGAAATAGTTCTTATAGAGATACTGATTAAGCGAAGCAAATTGAAGCTGACCGCTTATCAGTATTCCCGTAAGAGCCAAGACTATAAAGGGGCGGCTCTTAAACATTCCGGCATACAGCTTTTTCATATCCACCTTAGGCTCTGCCTCGGAGGGAACACGCTCTTTGGTGTTAGCATAGCAGGCATAATAGAATATAACCGCACACGCCGCCATAGCCGCGCCAAACCAAAACATACCGTTGGGATTTGCAACGTTATATGTAGATCCGTCGGGATTTTTGACCTTGGTATAAATAATAAACGGAGCCAAAAGAAGCGGAGCCGCTCCGCCGATTCCGCCGCCTATTGAGCGGAAGGTCGAAAGAAGGGTTCTGCCGTCTGGATCGTCGGTTATAACAGACGCAAGAGAGCCAAACGGAACATTCATTCCGGTATAGAGCATACCGAACGCTATATATGTAACATACGCGAACAAAAGCAGTGCCCACTGCTTATTTGTTATCGCCCTAACATCAATAAAGCACACAAGCTGCGAGAGAGCAAGCGGAATTGCGAGCCATTTGAGATACGAACGGTATTTACCGTCCTTATTTGGGCGCCTTTTTGCAACAATCGTTCCCCACATAGGATCGTTTACCGCATCCCAGAGACGCGAAACCAAAAACAAAGTGGCTACCTTATCTGTCGCTATTTTAAGTACATCGGTGTAAAACACCTTTAAAAATGACGAAACATAAGTTAAAACAAAAAGGTTTCCGGCATCGCCGAGCATATAGCCTATGCCCTCCTTGATGCCTATTTTGTTCGGATGCGGAGCAGTCGTTTCAACTGCCTTGGATTCTTTTTTCTCCATTATTCTCCCCCGTTTATACTGATGTAAAATACAGTATAACATAGTATAAAATGTAAAGCAATTAATTTTTTTGTGAAATCTGTTTTATTTCAGTGTAAAATTTGTCAATTTTTTGTCAATTTTTTGAGTTCAAAGTAACTTTTAACACTGCTTACTATAAAACTCATTTTATCCTTTTGATTAGTTTATTATGTATAGCGGCGATAAGAAGAGTCAACAGCGCAAAAATCAATATGCCGAAAATAAGCAAAGCCGCTATAATTAAATATGAAAGTCCGATATTGAACGGCATATTTTTTGCAACGGTTTCCCATATAAATTCAGGATTGTAAAACGGATACGGATAATATGTAGGGTCGGAAAATCTTCCGCGCACCATTGAAAAAATCGAATAAACAAGCGGATAAATTCCCGACAGCCAAAAGCATTTTTTGCCTATTGCACGGTCGGTAAACGGGAAAAACCATACTATAAGCGCCGCCGGCGGCATTATCATATGGTAATACACCTGTATAAAGCTCGACATCGAATGAGCCGGCGTATCCCACTTGAAGGGCGGAGTAAGCCCCATTGGGATACCGGCGCAATATGTAATTCCGGCCACGAGAACATATACGGTAACAAGAGCACCAATATAAGGATTAAAACCTATTTTCTCCGCCTTTTTAACTCCGAATATCGAAAGTGCCGCGCACAGGAAATACACATACGCAAAGAAATTTGACTGCACGGTAAAGTAAGACAGGATATTGTATTTGCCGTAATCCACCGGGCTGTATTGCGGGTCGTACTCGTAGTGATAGTAACAAAGTCGATAGATAAACACAAAGAACCCGAAGAGAGCCAAAATCAAAAGCACCGTGCCGAGTAATTTACTCCTTAACGCCGAGCTGTGTTTTTCAGACATAAGGAATGCCCCTCTCTTTATTCTGCAACCGAAAATCTCAAATTCACCCATTAAGCTTAAACGTCATATACACCGGATTGTGATCGGAATACTTAAATCCGAGATCGTAGACATCGCTGCCGGAAACGGTAACATTGTCTGAGACTATAAAGCCGTCAACAGTAAGGACAAATTGATTGTCGTTATACGGACCGTCCGCATTTCTGCATGACGGAACGGGTTTTTCCTCGTTAAACGGAGCTACCATACTGAGATTGGTACCGTCAAACAGCGTCGGATCTACCGGCTGTGCCCAAGTATAGTCGGCACCGTCGATTCCGAATATTTTTCCTGAGTCGACGAGCAAATCCTTGTTAAAGTCGCCGCCTGCGATACAATAATTGCCCTTTTCATACTCCGCCTGCATATCATTTATGAGCATATTTAGCTGCTCGGTGGCGATTGTGCCGTCGGAAGTGTATGCGGAAAGATGAAGCGTATATAGCACAAGCTCCTTATCGTTGCTGACGGAAACTCTTGATACCGAATAGCAACGGTCAAGGTCAACAAATTTCATAAATCCGTCTTCGATAGGCAGACTGCGTCTGAGTCCGCTTTCAATATTGAATCTTGATAATGTGAGCATACCGGCATACGATTTTCCATGCGGCTTGCTGAGCGGATAGAATAGATACGGGCTGTCAAAATTCACGGTAAATGTAGAGTCATAACCCTCAAGCATATTTCTGAGAGCAGCCTCTTCGTCATAGTGATAGCTGCGAGTCGCATTTTTATCGACCTCTTCAATAAGGATGAAATCGGGAGCTTCTGATTTAAGAAAATCCCCGACGCCGCTTATCACATTTTTGACCGACTCCTCCGATTCAGCACGGCTTTGTGTACCGCCGTCCATAAAGAAGCCGAAATCGGGAGTATATGCCGCGAAGCCGATATTGTAGGATATAACCTTATATTCCGTATCTACAAGGGCAGCATCACTCGTTGCATCGTTAATTTGTAAGGCTTGATTATCTTCAATTCTGTGATAATCAATCATAACATAGGCGACATATCCCCCCACTATCAGAACCGCCGCAAGTAAAATAATTAAAATAACCTTAATAACCTTTTTTGCCTTAGCTGGCACCACAAGCACCTCTTTCTTGTTATTTTGTAAAAAATTTAAAAGTAGACTGCTTTGAATTATATCACTATTTCACATTATATTCAAGACAAATAACAAAACAGACAAGCAATGTGGGCATTTTTATACATAATATCCGTTTGTGTACAGAAAACGTCAACAATCGTGAAAAAAGGCTCTCTCCCGTCAGGATCTAGCTGTGAGCAACGCGAACAGACTGAGGGCTTAAATTAGGCTCCCTTGTAAAGGGAGCTGTCATCGAAGATGACTGAGGGATTAAACAGCGAAGCACTTTCTTTTTAAAATCTATTTTTTTAAGAAAATCCCTCCGGCTTGCCTTGCGGCAACCCACCTCCCTTTACAAGGGAGGC